>ERZ857982.47-NODE-47-length-222114-cov-9.658289_pt1 | contig 222114 bp, 210 predicted proteins | sample MGYA00519955_ERZ857982 | MGnify/ENA primary metagenome ERZ857982 (study PRJEB31778, sample SAMEA3449416) | human gut metagenome | biome: human gut; feature: human-associated habitat; material: faeces | place: United Kingdom | collected 2010/2012 ... | reverse complement strand
CGCCAATGATAGTCGGTTGTATTTCCGGTGAAAGTAGGTCACTGTCAGGCTCCCCTTTCAAGACCCTCGAAAGTTTTTCTTTCGAGGGTTTTGTTTTATGCGCGTCTGGAAAACCAGGGGAAAAAAGAAAAGGAGGAGCTCGCACTCCTCCTTTCTCTGTCTCCGGACTTCAATGGCGATGAGCGCCGGGAGCCGGATAGCAAGAGCTGATCGCTTTTGTCGGGACCTCCCGATCTGGTGCGTTTAACCCCCTTACCAGAGGCCTTTGATGCCCTATTACCGGGGAAGACTATGTGCAGGCTCCCATCTCCCTCTGCAGACAAAGAAAAAGCCCGGAAGGTATTTGAACCTTTCGGGCTTTGCTCTTTCTGTACCGGCATCAGCCGGCATTCAGGGGAGCAGATCAGAAGATCTTTGTCACTTCACGCGAAAACTCTTCCTGTTCCTTGATCAGAGCAGCAAGCTGCTTGTTATCGAGGAAGTCGATGGAGAGGCCGGCGCGTTCATGAGCGGCGATGTTCGCCTTGTCAGTCAGAGTGCGGCGGAAAGCGTTCACGTAGAAGTTGATGATTTCAGGAGGCGTACCGGCCGGGGCGACGAGAGCGCGGGCAGAGCCGTACCACTTGCCGTAGTAGCCGAGTTCCTTCAGCGTCGGGACATTCTTGAGGGAAGGATCACGCTTCGTATCGAAGACACCGAGGACGCGGAAGACCGGATTGCGGCCGGTGGACAGCTTCAGCACGTCGCCGATCTTCGCGCAGGAGAACTGCACTTCGCCCTGGCGCAGAGCGAGCAGCTGGTCAGCGGTGCCGCCGTACGGAATGGCCTTGTAGTTGAAGCCAGCGCTGCGGGCAAGCAGCTGGGCTGCGATATGGTTGGAGGCCTTGACGCCGTTCGTGGAGGCGCGCAGGTTCGGGTTCTTCTTCGCTTCAGCGACGAGATCCTTCAGGGTCTTCCACTTGCTGTCAGCGCGGACCACAACGACACCGGTTTCCTTCAGATGATTGCAGATCGGAACGATCTTGGAGGTGGAAAGCGGGGAGTGCGGCAGAACCGCCAGAGTCGTGAAGGTCGGCAGATTGATGAAGCCAATCGTACGGCCATCCGGCTTCGCACGGGAAAGCTGGGTCCAGCCGATCTTGCCATCAGCGCCCGGGACGTTGTTCACAACGAGCGGACGGCCCACAAACTTCTCAGCCTCCGAGGCGAGCAGACGGGCACCCACGTCGGTGCCGGAACCAGCCTTATAAGCAACGATAACCGAAACTTCACCGGACGGTGCCCAGGCGGCGTGCGAGGACAGAGGGATAGAAACTGCACCCGCGACTAGCATCGAAAGAAAGGTTCTTTTCTGCATATAAGTTCATCCTGTGTGTGAAAAGGGCCGTAAAGCCCGCAAAGTAAAAAGGGGACAGGCCCGACGCCTATCCCCTTTTCGATAAGGTTCTAGTTCGAATCCTTCATCTTCTTCTCCATTCTACTGAAGAAGAGCGGAGACAGAATGCCGACCACGCAGAGCGCGATCAGCACCCAGCAGATGACTGACGAGAACAGAATGGAGGGATCTCCGTTGCTGATCATGAGGGAACGGCGGAGGCCGTTTTCTCCGATCGGGCCGAGAATCAGCCCGAGCACGATAGCGGCGTTATTGAGGTCGAAGTGGTGGGCGAGATACCCGATCACACCGAAGACCACCATGACACCGACGTCAAAGGTGCTGTTATTGATGGCGTAGGAGCCGACCACGCAGAGCAGGAAGATAGACGGGATCAGAATGGCATCAGAGAGACGCGAGATCTGGGCGAACATCTTGCTGCCAAAGAGTCCGATCACGAGCATGAAGAACTGCACGAGCACGAAGCCAGCGAAGAACGTATAGGTCATGTCGGCGTACGTAGTGAAGAGCTCGGGTCCCGGCTGCAGACCGTGAATGATGAGTCCACCCATCAGCACCGCGGTAACGGATTCGCCCGGGATACCGAGGGTGAGAGTCGGGATGAGGGAGCCGCCCGTCACAGCGTTATTGGCGGCTTCAGAGCCCGCAACGCCTTCAATGGAGCCGTGACCGAAATCTTCCTTATGCTTCGAGAACTGACGCGCTTCGTTGTAACCAATGAAGCTCGCGATCGTAGCGCCCGCGCCCGGCAGAATGCCGACGATATTGCCGATGATCCAGGAACGGATCGTGGTCGGAGCGATCTGCTTCATTTCAGCTTTGGAGAGACCAAAGCGGCCGATCTTCTGCGGAAGACGTCCGCGCTCCTTGATCTTGCCTTCCGCAAGCACCAGCACCTGTGACATCGAGAAGAGGCCGATCAGGGCACAGGTCACATTGATGCCGTTATAGAGTTCGCTCTGATCAAACATGAAGCGCTCGACACCTTCCATCGGGTCCATGCCAATCGTGGAGATCAGCAGACCGAGGACGCCGGAGATCAGACCCTTCAGGAGCGACTTGTTCGAGACACCGGCAATGATCGTGAGGCCGAAGAGCGAAAGCCAGAAGTATTCAGGGCTCTTGAACTGCAGCGCGAGCTGCGCGAGAAGCGGTGAGAAGAAGTAGAGCGAGATGCAGGAGAGAAGGCCGCCGATGAAGGAAGCCACACAGGCGACGGTCAGAGCCTTCGCGGCCTGTCCCTTCTTCGTCAGCTCGTAGCCTTCAATAGCCGTTGCGGCAGAGGCCGGCGTGCCAGGCGTGTGAATCAGAATGGCGCTGATTGAGCCGCCGAAAATAGCGCCGCAGTAGATGCCGCCGAGCGTGATAAGGCCGGAGGCCGGATCCATACCGAACGTGATCGGAAGGAGCAGCGCGACGCCCATGGCGGCGGAGAGTCCCGGCAGACAGCCAATGGTGATACCCATGGCGGTCGACAGGAACATGATGAGAAGATTGATCGGGGTGACCGCGTTGGCGAAGCCAAGCCCCATGAGACTCAGAGTTTCTTGCATTGGTTATTCTCCGCGGGGCCTAGCCAAAAATAAGTCCCACGGGGTGCGGGACTTTGAGGAAGACGGTAAAGACACCATAGATGATGCCCATCAGAATCGCGGTGGAGAGGACCACGAAAAGAGGCTTCACGCGGAGGAACAGCATGCAGCCCAGCATAAAGAGCACGCTGGAGAGGTAGTAGCCGAGCTTCTGAATCAGGATGAGGTAGATAACACAGAACGCGCAGACACCGAAAAACTGCACAGCCTGAAAGTCCTGGAATTTCTGCTTCAGGTCATCAACGATTTTGCGGGTCTTGATGTAGTGAAGGACCTGCTGAATCAGATAAATCGAAACCAGAGCCAGAAAGACGACCGTGAGGAAAAGCGGGTAGCGCATGGCACCTTTGGGAAGTTCAAGTGTCATGACCAGGAACGCAATTCCTATTAGGTAGAGGACGGCGATAACACCGAAGTCAGATTTTTTCATTTTCCGAAAGTAGATAAACAGGAAAGGCATCCACCGTGGAAGGTTGCTCTTATTGCTTTTATGGGCTTCTGGATTTGAGGGGTAAGATCCACTCGGTGAATTGCCCTATTTTAGTAGAACTTAGTAAGAATCTGTTGCAAGAAATTTTGAAGGGGAAAGCCCTTTCCGCAAAGATTCCTCCTTCATGCCGTAAAATGTAAGTTTGTCTTTTCATGGCCGCTTTTCTCCCCATCTGCAGGGGAGCTTTGGGATCCATTTTTATGATTTTCAGGCGCTCGCTCATCTCAGAATTCATGAATACAGCTGGCGGTGTGTTCACCGTGCTGTTTTCTATCGTTCTTACGGTGGGCATCGTGCGGGTGATGAGCCAGGTGGCGGTCGGTAAGTCTGACGCCGGGGCCATCCTCCAGATGGTGCTTTACACGTCACTCACAACCTTGGCGCCGCTGCTCGCTCTGTCGCTTTTCCTTGCGATTCTGATGGCGCTGATCCGCAGCTGGCAGCAGAACGAGATGATTGTCTGGTTCTCGTCAGGCGGTCTGTCGCTCCTCTCCTGGATCCGTCCGGTGCTCCGTTTTTCGCTTCCCGTGGTGCTGCTTACCGCCGTGGTGGCACTGGCGATCACGCCCTGGGCCCGCGGTCAGATGGATGTGAGCAAGGCGCAGTTTTCCCAGCGTGATGACACGAGCCGTATTGCCTCCGGGAAGTTCATCGAATCGAGTTCCGGCCGCCGTGTGTTCTTCATTCAGCAGGTGAGCGAGGACACGCAGAACGTCAAAGGCATCTTTGTTTCTGAACTGAATCGGAACGGGAAAGCGACCGTTGTGTCGTCGACCGAAGGCCGTCTCCGCATCAATAAGGAAGGCGACCGTTACGTTGAGCTGACGGATGGGAAGCGGTACGAAATCGCCCCGGACGCCAAGTCCTATCGGGTAACGGGGTTCGGGACTTATGGAATCCGACTGGATATCAAGCCGGACCAGATTCTGTCGCCTGACAAAGTGCACTCGCTTCCGACCAGCTATCTCCTGAATGATCCGAATCCGAAGAATCTGGGTCAGTTCTTCTGGCGGCTCTCGTGGCCGCTGATGGCGCTCAACCTGGTGCTTTTTGCCATTCCTCTGTCATTCACGAACCCGAGAGCCGGCAAGTCTCTCAACGTGGTGGTGGCGGTTCTCGTTTTTATTCTCTACCTGAACTTCATCAACATCATGGAGAGCTGGATTTCGGAGGGCCGGTGGCACTGGTGGTCAGGCCTGATAGCGCTTCACGGTTCCATGCTGCTTCTCACCGCCCTGCTGTTCGTGCGGAGAATCTGGCTTCAGCGCTGGCTTCCGCGGGAACTGACTATCGGCTACTGGCGCGATCGGATGGAGTGAGGAAAAAATTATGCGGGTTATTACACGACATCTGACCTCTCAGATCATCCTGGCGACGAGTCTTGTGCTGATGGCGCTGATCGGTCTTTTCCTCTTCTTCGACCTTGTGAACCAGGTGGATAAGATCGGGTCGAGATACGGCATGTTGCAGGCTCTGGCGATTACCGGGTTCTCCATTCCGTCGCACCTCTACGAGGTGATGCCGATCGGCGTGCTGCTCGGCGCGGTTTACACGATGAGCCGCTGGGCCGCAAACTCCGAATTCACGATTCTCCGTGTGGCCGGCCTGAGCCCGCTTTCGCTTACGCGTTCGCTCATGGTGCCTGGTCTGATTCTGGTTGGCTTCACGTATCTGCTTGGCGAATTTGTGGCGCCGGAGAGCGACGCTCTCCGCCAGGAAGTCCAGATGAAAATCTACAGCCGGCCGCTTACCGCGTCGGGGTATGACTCCGGCGTCTGGGCCCGTGACCAGGTCTACGACGGATCAAAGAAACTCGTGCTGTCCCGTTACGTGAATGTGCAGAGCCTTAAGTCGGGAGCCGCGCAGGAAGCAAACGGCTGGCGGGTGTACGAATTCACGACTGGAAACGAGCTTCATCGGATGATTGAGGCTCCCTCGGGCACTTATCAGGAAGGAAAGGGCTGGGTGCTGAAGAACGCTGTGGTGACTGATTTTCCGTCGCTTCTTGGCGCAGATCCCCGGGCGATCCCGAAGCCGGTCGTCCGGCATACGGAGCCGAGCATGGTGCTCAGCACGACGCTCGCTCCGAGGATTCTTTCCGTGATCGTGGCGGATCCGGACCATATGCCGATTCTCGATCTCGGTTCCTATCTGCATCACCTGAAGCAGAACCACGAGGACACAAGCCGCTATGAGGTCGCCTTCTGGAAGAAGGTCTTCTATCCGCTCTCGATTCTCGTGATGCTCGCGCTCTCGATGCCGTTCGCGTACCTGAGCACCCGGTCCGGCGGCGTGTCGCTCAAGATTTTTGTGGGCGTCATGATCGGTATCGCGTTCTACGCGCTGAACAATCTGTTCTCTTATATTGGTATCCTGAGTACGTTCCCGCCGATTATGGCGGCCATAACACCAATATTGGTGACACTCATACTCGCAGCCGTGGCGATCGCGAAGGTCGAACGGCGGTGATGCCCCGGCAATTGATTTTTTAAACCTATAACGACAAGGATTGACTGAATGACGGTAGCTTCCTCGATCTCGAAGATCGGCGAAACAGAGGCGATATTTCACCAGATTGTGCAGGTTCTCCAGGGAGGGTGGACCGCAGACTATATCTGGCAGATTGCGGCGTTTGCCGTTGCGGTACTGCTGTCGCTCTTTATTTCCCGACGCTTCAACGCGAGGCTGCAGAAGCTGCTGCCGCCTCCCGGTTCTGACCGGTTGCGGGACCGCGTGAAGACCTACGCGATCGATATTGCGTCTCACCTGTCCTTCTCGCTCATCGGCGCCTCTTTCCTCTGGATGCTTGACTGGACGCTCCGCGAGGTGGATATCCTCCCGGACCACAAAGTGCTCGTGTTTGCCGAACTCGGCTACATGGTGCTTTATGCCTTCGCGTTCCTCCGGATCATGCTCTACATCCTGCGAGGTATGCTGGGCGACAAGGTGGTGACGCATGGTCTTGCCACCGTCGTTTCCTGGGTGTTCTGGATTCTGGTTGTCCTCGAATTTGCGGGTATTCTGCCGACCATCGTGAAGTTCATGCGTGAGCAGTCGATTCCGGTCGGAACTCAGAATCTCACGCTCTGGACACTCTTCTCGGGGCTCGTCTCTGCGCTTCTTACGCTCGGTGTCGCGAACTGGATCGCGAATGTTCTTGAAGGCGTGCTGAAACGTACGAAAGGACTCGCTCCGAATCTGCAGGTGGTGTTCTCGCGAATTGCCCGCTGGATTCTGATGGTCTGCGCGATCCTGATCGCGATGAGTTCTGTCGGTATCGATCTCACGGTGCTCTCGGTCTTCGGCGGCGCTCTCGGCGTTGGTATCGGCTTTGGTCTGCAGAAAATCGCGAGCAACTACATTTCAGGCTTCATCATTCTTCTTGATCACTCGATTAAGATCGGTGACTTCGTTGAAATCGGCGGATTCCAGGGTATCGTCACCGAAATCAACACCCGCTACACCGTGGTGAGTGACTGGAATGGCATTGAGAACATCGTCCCGAATGAAACGTTTGTGACGAGCTCAGTGAAGAATTACTACCACACGGATAACGTCTGTATCGCCATGATCCGGGTGTCGGTGGCCTACGGCACTGACCTCAACAAGGCGCTGCAGATCCTGAATGAGGAAGCGAATAAGCCGGATCGCGTGATCAAGAACCGCAAGGGCTGGACCGGTATCACGAAGCTGGACGACAGCGCGATTGACCTCGAAGCCGGTGTCTGGGTGCCGAATGTCGGCGACGGCACGGTGGGCCTCCGCACGCAGGTGCTGATTAACGTGCTGAAGCGTTTCGATGAGGAAGGGATCGAGGTGCCTTTCCCGCAGCTCGATGTGCGTCTCCGCAGCAATCAGACGCAGAAGATCTCGATCGAGGATATGGCCCGGCTTCTCACGTTCCTCGAGGATCAGAAAGAAGCGGATCGCCTGAAAGCCGAGAAGGAAAAAGAAAAAGCCGCGGGAGGTTCCGCGGCGAAGCCTGCCTCCGCCTGACCGGCAGGCGGAAGCGGATCAGGGGGTGGCTGCTTTACGCGGCCGCCTCTTTTTTATGTGTCCCAAAGAACTCCTTCAGGGCGTCACCCGTTGCGGTGCCCTTTTCCGCGACATCAAGCGGTGCTCCCGCGGCGACCACCTTGCCGCCTGCCGTTCCGCCTTCAGGACCGATATCGATGACCCAGTCCGCCTCTGACATCACGTCGAGGTTATGCTCGATCACGACCACGGTGTTCCCGGAGTCCGTGAGCTTATGGAGCACATTGATGAGCTTCTGGATATCCGCCATATGAAGACCGACCGTCGGTTCATCAAGAACGTAGAGCGTACCGGTGGTGCTTTCATCCTCAGACACGTACTCCGTGTCCTTCACCTTGGAGAGTTCCGTGACGAGCTTCAGGCGCTGCGCCTCACCGCCCGAAAGCGTGGGGGAGGGCTGTCCGAGCGTGAGGTAGCCGAGCCCCACCTCTTCAAGCAGCTTCAGCGGCCGCTGGATAGAGGGCGTTGACGCGAAGAACTCCACCGCCTCGCGGACCTGCATCTGAAGGATGTCGCCCGCGCTCTTTCCTTTCCATTTCACTTCAAGCGTCTGCGGGTTGAAACGTTTGCCGCCGCAGCTTTCGCAGAGCACCTTCACTTCCGGAAGGAAATTCATTTCAATCGTCCGCAGTCCCTGACCGAGACAGGTTTCGCAGCGGCCGCCCTTGGTATTGAAGGAGAAGCGGCTAGCGGTGTAGCCGCGCTCTTTCGCGAGACTCGCCTCAGCCATGATCTTCCGGATCCCGTCCCAGATGCCGACATAGGTCGCCGGGCAGGAGCGGGGTGTCTTTCCGATCGGGGTCTGATCCACTTCCAGCACCCGGCTCACGGCTTCCCAGCCTGTGATTTCACGGCACCCGGTCCAGACTGGAGCGGTGTCTTTTGCCCGCAGTGCGTCCTGGAGGTTCCGAAGCAGCAGATCACGGCAGAGACTGGATTTGCCGGAACCGGATACACCGGTGACGACCGTCAGCCGGTTCAGCGGGAACTCCACCTTCGGGATCCGGAGGTTGTGGAGCGAGGCGCCGAGCACAGAAATCGTGGGCGTCTTCCCGGAGCGTACCGGGCGGTGCGGAATGCCGTTATGGATTTCGGGAGAGGCAAGGAACCGGCCTGTAACGGAGTCCTTGCACTTCATAATGTCCTCGACCGAGCCCTCCGCGACGAGGCGCCCGCCTTCGCTTCCGGCGCCGGGGCCGATATCAATCACGTGGTCCGCGCGGCGGATCGTGTCTTCGTCATGCTCCACGACGAGAAGCGTGTTGCCTTTCTTCGACAGATGATCCATGGCGTTCAGCAGAATGCCGTTATCTTTCGGGTGCAGGCCGATTGTCGGTTCGTCCAGCACGTAGCAGACACCGAGGAGGTTGGAGCCGAGCTGCGAGGCAAGCCGGATACGCTGTGTCTCACCGCCAGAAAGAGTCGGTGCCGCGCGGTCGAGCGTCAGGTAGCCAAGCCCCACCTGATCGAGGAACTCAAGCCGGGAAACGATTTCCCGGATCGCGTCGTGCGCGATCGCCTCATCCCGGGGGTCGAGCTTGAGGGCACGGAAGAAAGCGAGTTCTTCCTTCACACTCATCTGGCAGAGTTCACTGATGTTCTTCCCGCAGAACATGACAGCGAGCGCGACCGGGTTGAGCCTCAGACCGTGGCAGTCGGGACAGACTTTCTCTTCCTCGCCCTCAGTCTTTGACCAGGCGGATTCCTCTCCTGTCTGCTCGGCGTCGAACCCGGAGAGCTGCAGCCCGGTGCCGAAGCAGGTCGGGCACCACCCCATTTTGCTGTTATAGGAGAAGAGCCGGGGATCCGGATCCGGGAAGCTCGTGCCGCAGATCGGGCAGGCGCGCCGCGTGGACCAGATCTTGAAAGTATTGTTTACGGGTTCACCGTCCTCCAGAATCATGGAGGCCACCTGTCCTTTGCCGAGCGTGATCGCGGTTGCCACGTGAGCCTTGAGCTCCGGAAGCGTCCGCTCGGAGATATCAAGCTCCGCCACCGGGAGCTCAATGCTGTGTTCGTTATAGCGGGCGAGCTTCGGGAAGTGATGCGCGTCAACGATCTTTCCATCCACCCGCAGCGTGTCGTAGTGGTGCTTCACAGCCCACTGTGCGAGTTCGGTATAGATACCCTTGCGGTGCGTGACAAGCGGGGAGAGGAGCATCACTTTCTTTCCATTTCCGGCCTTCCGGATCGCCTCCACAATGGCGGCCGGCGTCTGGGGCCGCACTTCCACGTGGCAGTTCGGACAGGTCTGAACACCGAGCTTCACATAGATGAGACGAAGGAAGTGATAGAGCTCCGTCATCGTTGACACGGTGGACTTCCGGCCGCCGCGCGAAGTGCGCTGCTCGATAGCGACAGTCGGCGGAATGCCGAGCACCGCGTCTACATCCGCGCGGCCCGAAGGCTGCACGATCGAACGGGCATAGGCGTTAAGCGACTCGAGATAGCGTCTCTGACCTTCGTTAAAAACGATGTCGAACGCGAGAGTCGACTTTCCGGAGCCGGAGAGGCCGGTAACCACCGTGAGTTCATTCCGGGGAATGTCGACCGAGAGATCCTTGAGGTTATGCTCCCGCGCGTTGAGGACTGAGATTTCTCCCTTCTTCGCGATATGAGCCTGGGCGGGGAGGGCAGCTTCTGCATCGATCTCAGTTGTCGTGAAGTCCTCCTGATAAGGCGTGCCGCTTTCGACCGCCTTCTCGTAGGAGATCAGCGCCTGGCCGGTGTAAGAGCGGGACTCCGCCATGATGTCATCCGGGGTGCCGGCCGCGACCACGCAGCCGCCCGCCTCGCCGCCCTCCGGACCGAGGTCAATGATCCAGTCGGCGTTCGCGATGACGTCGAGGTTATGTTCGATCACCAGCACCGAGTGCCCTGCGGCAATCAGTTTCCGCATGGCGAGAAGGAGTTTCTCGACGTCCGAGAAGTGAAGCCCGGAGGTCGGCTCATCAAAAACGAGGAGCCGGCCCTTCGCGTCCTTCGGCTTCCGGCGCCCGTTTTCAGCAAGCGCTGCGGCGAGGAACCCGGCGAGCTTCAGTCTCTGGGCTTCACCGCCCGAGAGTGTCGGCACGGGCTGCCCGAGCTGCACATACTCCAGACCGACATCGATCAGCGGCTGAAGGAGCGAAATCACCTCGAGATCATCCCGGAAGAAATCGCAGGCCTCTGACACGGTCATTTCGAGCACATCAGCGACCGAAGCGCTGCGGCCGTTCCGCTCGAGCTTTGCCTGAAGGATTTCCGGGCGGTAGCGGCGCCCGTTGCAGTCCGGGCAGCGGAGGTAAACGTCCGAGAGGAACTGCATCTCGACATGCTCGAAACCGGACCCCATACAGGTGGGACAGCGGCCGTCACCCGAATTGAAGCTGAAGGTCCCAGGACCCCAGCCCTGCATTTTGGCGGTGTCAGTCGCGGCGAAAAGTTTCCGGATCGGGTCAAAGGCACCGACGTAACTCACGGGGTTCGAACGGGAGGTCTTCCCGATCGGGGACTGATCAACGAAGTCCACCCCCTCGATCAGGTCGAAGCCCTTGATGTCCTTATATGGCCCCGGTGCTTCAGTCGGAACGCCGAGCCGCTTCTGGAGCGCCGGGACGAGCACTTCCTGCGCGAGCGTCGATTTGCCGGAACCGGACACACCGGTGAGGCAGGTGAGGCAGTGAAGCGGGAACGAGACATCGATATCGCGGAGATTATTCGCGGTGACCCCGGTGAGGCGGATGGAAGGCGCCTTCTTTGACACCGGCTTCTGCCCTTTGAGGGCAATCCGGCGCCGTCCCGAGAGATAGTCGCCGGTGAGCGTCTTCGCACTGAAGATTTCTTTCGGAGAACCCGAGAAAATGATGTTGCCGCCTTTTTCGCCGGCTCCCGGTCCCATATCAATAATGCGGTCCGCTTTCAGCATGACCTGAGGGTCGTGCTCCACCACGACAAGCGTATTGCCTGCCTTCGTGAGGCGGCGCATGATCGCGTTGATCCGGTCCATATCCCGAGGATGGAGACCGATGGACGGCTCATCAAGAACAAAGAGGGTGTTGACGAGTGAGGTGCCAAGAGCCGTGGTGAGGTTGAGGCGCTGAATTTCGCCGCCTGAAAGCGTACGGCTCTGACGGTCAAGTGACAGGTAAGAGACGCCGACCGCGCAGAGGAAGATGACGCGCGAACGGATCTCTTTCAGAATCGGCGCGGCTTCAGGCGGGAGATCCGGATCAGTGGCAAGGCTGTCAAAGAAACGGCGGAGACGCGAAAGCGGCAGCATCATCAGGTCATGAACCGTGAGTCCGGGGAGCTGATTCAGCACCGCGTCCGGTACGGTCATGCCTTTCGGCCGGAACCGCTCCAGCTTCCGCTCTTCTCCCTGCGGGAGGAGCGCGGCATCAGCGTCTGAGAGGCGGCCCGCTCTCCAGTAGAGCGACTCAGGCTTCAGGCGGGCGCCGTGGCAGTCCGGACAGAGCGTGTAGCTGCGGTAGCGGGAGAGAAGCACACGGATATGCATCTTGTAGGACTTCGTTTCCAGCCACTCGAAAAAGTGTCGGACGCCGTACCACTGATGATCCCAGTCCCCCGTCCAGTCCGGATCGCCCTCAAGGATCCACCACCGGTCTTCGGACGGCAGCTCCTCAAACGGCACGTCGAGCGCGATGCCGGCTTTCTTCGCGTAGCATTCAAGATCCTTCTGGCACTCAGCGAAAGACGGAGTGCTCCAGGGCTTCACGCAGTGCTCCGCGATGCTGAGGCGCGGGTTCGGGATAACGAGCCCGAAGTCGACTCCGATTACGCGGCCGAACCCGTGGCAGGTGTCGCAGGCGCCAAGAGGCGAATTAAAACTGAAGGAGGAGGGGTGAGGGTGGGAGAAACTGATGCCGCAGTCCGCGCAGGCAAGCCCCCGGGTGTATTTCCAGGTGTCCGCTTCTTCGCCTTCATCATTCAGCGGGTGTACGGCGATTGTGCCGTGACCCCGTTCAAGCGCCTGTTCAAGCGCCTCGATCGCGCGGCTTTCCTCAACGCGGCTCGCGCGGAACCGGTCCACCATGACTTTGAGCGTCCAGCCGGAGGCTGTGGCGGTCTGCTTATGAATCCGGGTGAAGCCCTGGGCTGAGAGGGAGTCGATCGCTTTCTTCAGACCGAACTTCCTCGGCACAACAGATGTAAAGGTGAGAATGAGCCTGGGGTCCGACGCGGCTTCGGCTGCGGCCCGGATCTTCTTCCAGAGAGAGTTCGGCGCCTCTTCCTCAATCTTCTTCCCGCATTTCGGACAGTAGAGCGACGCGCACTTCGCGAAAAGCAGCTTGATGTGATCGTTCAGTTCCGTCATAGTGCCCACCGTGGAGCGGGACGTCCGCACGGGGTTTGTCTGATCAATCGCGATCGCGGGCGGCACGCCGTCGATCCGGTCCACATGAGGGCGGTCCATGCGGTCAAGGAACTGACGCGCGTAGGGGCTCAGCGTTTCGACGTAGCGGCTCTGGCCCTCGGCGTAAAGGGTATCGAAGACCAGCGAACTCTTGCCGGATCCCGAGACACCGGTGACCACCGTGAGTTTCCCGAGATCAAAGTCCACAGAGACATTTTTCAGATTGTTCTGTCTTGCTCCGCGGATAGAAATTTTTGCTGCAGAAGAGGCCGGCAGACTGCCTGCCTTCAGGTTTTTACGAGCGCGTGTCATTGATATTGGTTTTTCAGCCGCTGTGTCAGAGGATCTTTTATCAGGGGATGAGCCCCGCAGATAAAAGAAAAGCATAGCGAAAGATTAACCTCTCTAAGAGACGGGAGGAAAAGGAAAAAAGAGGGAGTCCAAAAATATTTTTCAAAAAACTTGCTATTTCAAAAAATCCCCCATATAATGTCAATCCTCTGTGGGGGTATAGCTCAGCTGGGAGAGCGCTTGCATGGCATGCAAGAGGTCAACGGTTCGATCCCGTTTATCTCCACCACGGATTTTTTGGAGCTTCTGCCTGACGACAGAAACCCCTTCTTATCGAGAGAAAGACAGCAGTAAGCGTTTCCGCTGATCACTTGCTTTTTATCTCAGAGATAGATATAATACTGATTCTTTTTGGGGGTATAGCTCAGCTGGGAGAGCGCTTGCATGGCATGCAAGAGGTCAACGGTTCGATCCCGTTTATCTCCACCAAAATTTAAAAGGTCCCCATCGTCTAGAGGCCTAGGACACGACCCTTTCACGGTCGGTACAGCAGTTCGAATCTGCTTGGGGACGCCATTAACACTGGGAGCTCAAGAATGGGCTCCCTTTGTTTTATCCGGAAAAGGTATACTTGACCCCGGGTAAAAAAAGAGCCGCCCGGAATTGGACGGCTCTTGACCTACTGAGTCAGCTAAGGTGATTTACGGCTGACGCAGTTTCGCGGCTTCTTCCTTAATGGAACGTTCCGCTATATCGAAGGCCTCATTGAGGGCAGCAATAACATCGGTGCCCTTACGGTTAATAACAACGTTTTTGCCGGAAGTGACGAAATCAAGGCGCACATTGAACTCATTGGTCGTCTGATGTCCGTCCAGTGAAATCGTTGCCCTGACAGCACCAAGGCGGCTGTCAAATTTAGTTAAAGCTTCAACTTTTTCGTTGATAGCAGCCTCGACTGCTGGAGAACGAGAAATGCCGTGGAAAACAACCTGAGGCGTCTGAAGCATGTGAGACCTCCTTTTTTATAGAAGCAAGTGTTATGGCGCAAACCCTTTCAAATAGCTTTTCAGTAACTGAATCGGTCTTTGAATTCGGTCTCCGCTATAGATAGTGTAGCCCGCGCAACCGAAAAAAGCGCATTTATTTAACTGCAGTTTAAAAATAATTAATTTTCAAATTTCGCTCGACGAGCATACTGAAAAATTAACATACTGATTAATAAGGATTATAGAAATGATGGATCGTAAGCCCTGGGAAAATCGTGACTCTCACCGTGAAGGCTTCGGCGGACGCCGTGAATGGAATTCTGACCGTTCCGACCGCCGCTTCGGTGAAGACCGCCCGCGCTTCAATCGCGAAGACCGCTTCGGCAATGACCGCCCGCGTTTCAACCGCGAAGACCGTTTTGGTGATGACCGTCCCCGTTTCAACCGTGAAAACCGCTTTGAAGGCGGCGACCGCCGCTTCGGCGGTGACCGTCCGCGCTTCAACCGCGACGACCGTCCGCGTTTCGGTGATCGTCCGCGTTTCAACCGCGACGACCGTTACAGCTCGAAGACCGGTCCCCGCGCCCGCGCTTTCGGTGAAGGCCGCTTCCAGGATCGCGAAGACTACAGCAAGCGTCAGATTGTGAAGATCGACAGCGAAGTCGCTGCTTTCTTCCCGACCGCGAAGGACGTGAATGACGCCCTGCGCCTCGTGATCGAACTCACCCGCAAGGTGAAGGAACGTGCCGCTGAGGCCGCCGAGGAAAAGCTCGCCGCTGAAGCTGAAACCGCCGAAGACGTGGAAGACACGGCTGAAGACGATTACGAAGAAGACGAGACTGAAGAAGTCGAAGCTTCTGAAGCGGAAGCCGACGCTCCCGCCGCTAAGGCCGATAAGGCTGAGTAAGGAAAACGGCCGCGCGCGGCCGGAGAGCGGAATCCTGGAGCGGTTTTAAAAAAAGCCGGCTAGACAAGAGGCGCAGTTTTATTGTAAAATTCGCGCCTTGACTGTCCACTGGCTGTGTGCTTGCCCCAATTCCACTTGCCCGGTCGGGTAGGCAGTTAATTATCCCCGCGGACAGCTCACTGTCCAGTGTTGCAACACCGGATGCCGCAGCGGAGCGGGGAAGCTAGACGCTCTGAGGAAACTGTTCCTCAAGACTGTTTTTAATCTTTTTGGCGCGGACGCCATGCCGCACCAAGTTCCTGAATATAGGTGAATCGCAAATGAAGACCTTCTCGGCAAAGCCGGCTGAGGTTAAGCGCGAATGGTACGTGGTTGATGCATCCGGTAAGGTGCTCGGCCGCCTTGCTAGCGAAATCGCGCTGCGCTTGCGTGGCAAGCACAAGCCCGAATACACTCCCCACGTTGATACGGGTGACAACATTGTCGTCATTAACGCTGACAAGATCGTCGTTACTGGTGGCAAGGAAGAGAAGAAGAAGTATTATCGCCACACCATGATCCCGGGCGGCATCTACGAGACTTCTTATCGTCTGATGCAGGAAAAGTATCCGGGTCGCGTTCTTGAGAAGGCTGTCAAGGGCATGCTGCCCCACGGCCCGCTTGGCTATGCCATGATCAAGAAGCTGCACGTCTACGCCGGTGCTGAGCACCCGCATACCGCGCAGCAGCCCAAGGTTCTGGATATCTGAGGTTGAATGATGATCGGTAATTACAACTACGGCACTGGCCGTCGCAAGAGCTCCGTCGCCCGTGTCTTCCTGAAGAAGGGTTCCGGCAAGATCGTCATCAACGGTCGTGATATCGCCAACTACTTCCACCGCGAAACGAGCATCATGGTCGTTCGTCAGCCGCTCGTTCTTACTGAGAACGCTGAAGCTTTCGACGTGATGGCTAACGTCAGCGGCGGCGGTGAAACCGGCCAGTCCGGCGCCATCCGCCACGGTATTGCCCGCGCTCTCGTTGACTACGACGCCGCCCTCAAGCCCACGCTTTCTCACGCCGGCCTGATCACGCGCGATGCTCGTGAAGTCGAACGTAAGAAGGTTGGTCTGCGCAAGGCCCGCCGCGCGAAGCAGTTCTCCAAGCGCTAATACGCTTCTCCGGAATCCGGTACCGGGGCCGCTCAGTGCGGCTTCTCTCCGGACTCCCGGCAGAGAAAAAACGCACCTTCGGGTGCGTTTTTTTTATCCGCGGCGTGCCGCGGCCAGAATACCCGACAAAGCCTCATGGTCTTTCCGGGGAACTGATATTATTAGCACGCAGTTTTACAAGAGATTCCCTCGAGATCCCCCGAGGGCAGGTTTCCGTCGGACGCAGAATATTGGCCTGGCCAGCAGACCGGAAACAGCAGTACGACGAATACAGGAATTAAGAGAGATATGGCTGAGGAAAAAGCTGTTGCGCAGAATACTGAAGGCGAAGTTCCGGATTTCGCCGCGATGCCCGACCCGATCCAGTTCAGCGATGCCGCTGTGGATGCCGTGAAGGGGCTCCTCGATGAAGAAAAGAAGAAGAATCCCGATGTGAATCTGATGCTTCGTATCTTCGTTCAGGGCGGCGGCTGCTCAGGCTTCCAGTACGGATTTGAGTTCGTGGAGAAGGCTGAGGACGACGACACCCGCATCGTGAAGGGTGATGTGACGTTCCTCGTTGACTCGATGAGCTACCAGTACCTGGTGGGCGCGTCGGTCGACTTCAAGGATGATCTTGACGGCAAGCAGTTCGTGATCAAGAACCCAAACGCCACGACGACCTGCGGCTGCGGTTCTTCGTTCAACGTCTGATACCGCGCGGAAAAACGCCGGACGGATATACCGCCCGGCGCGTTTACGGTGAAGAGAGCCTGAGGCAGAGTGCTGCTTCAGGTTCTTTTTTATTTCCGGGGTGCCGGATAAAGCGCCCCAAGGACCCGGCTGCCCGCGGCCCCCGTCACGTCCGGACAGTTTCCCGGAATTCCGGCGAGCCGCGCGTAGGTGAGCCAGGCAAACGCCAGCCCCTCGACATCCATCGGCGGAATGCCGAGCTCGGAAGTCATTCCGACGTGCTGCGTGGCGAGGAGCCGCGCGATGTCTTCCCGCAGCGCTGGGTTCAGCGCTCCTCCGCCGCAGAGATACACCTCTTCCGCGGCCGGTGCGTAGCGGATCACGGCTTCGGCGAGGCTTTGTGACGTCAGCCTGAGAAGCGTGGCCTGCACGTCACGCGTCCGCATGAGGCGGTTTCCGCACTGCGCGATATGGGACTTCAGCCAGCTGAGACTGAAGCGCTCGCGCCCCGTGCTCTTCGGCGGCGGAAGGCTGAAGTAGGGGTCTGAGAGGAGCGAGGAGAGCAGGTCCGGCTGCGGAAGCCCGCTCTTCGCCCAGGCGCCGTCTTCGTCATAGAAGCGCCCGGTTCTCTGGAAGCACCAGGCGTCCATCAGCATATTCCCCGGACCGCAGTCAAAGCCCGCGACAGGAGCGCCGGATGAGATCGGGGGAAGGATCGTCAGGTTCGCGATGCCCCCGATATTGGCGATCACGCGGAAGGTGTCAGAGCGGAAGGCCCGGGCATGAAACGCCGGGACGAGCGGAGCGCCCTGGCCGCCGGCCGCGAGATCCGCACTTCGGAAGTCAGACACCACATCGATCCCCGTGAGCTCCGCGAGGAGCGCGGGGTAATTCAGCTGGATCGAAAAGTGCTGATCGGGACAGTGGCGGATCGTCTGCCCGTGCGCCCCCACCGCGCGGATTTCTTCCCGCGGGATGCGGCTTGAGGCGAGAAGGGACTCAACCGCCTTCGCGTAGCACTGGGCGAGTTTCACCGAGGCGGCCCCGGATCGCTCGATTTCATTCTCACCCGGGGCGCAGAGGCTGAGGAGCTCGGCCCGGAGTTCCGGGGAGAAAGGCTCGTGGGCGCGCCCGCGTATCACCGGCACAGGAGAGGAAAAGTCAGCGGCGACGGCGTCCGCGCCGTCGAGACTCGTACCGGACATGATGCCGATGCAGATAAAGGATTCGGGTGTCGTCATGGCGAAGGGGGAATGTCCGAAAGGAAAAGGTTTTTGTCAGGCAGTAAAAAGCCCTGCCTTCAGCCATATCTTAGCGTCTGGGCAGGGCCTGAATGCGGGGCTGGCCGGTTTTCGCGGATCAGCCCTGCTGTTTCTTCTTGGAGGCCGGGGTGTCGGCTGCGGCGAGCGCCGCCTTCACCTGGTCCGCGCTCATCACGGGAACCGTCTTGCCGTTTGAGGCGGTCTGCACCGCGTCAAGCTGCTTCATCTGACGCGCGAGCGCGGTAACCCGCGGGCGGGCGGCAGCGTAGTACCGGGACGGAATCCTGGCGTTCGTCTGGATCGCGACCTTGACCGGATTCACCGGGCGGCCGTTCACGTGGAACTCGAAGTGAACGTGCGGGCCGGTGGAAACACCGGTGGAACCGCAGTAACCGATCAGCTGTCCCTTCTTCACGAAGACACCCGGACGGATCCCCTTCGCGTAGCCCTTCAGATGGCCGTAGCGCGTGGAGTAGCCGTTGCCGTGATTGATGTCGATTCGGTTGCCGTAGCCGGAGAGCGAGCTGTCCGCGGCCTCAATGATGCCGTCAGAGACCGAGTACACCGGGGTGCCCCGAGGAGCAGCAAGGTCAACGCCTTCGTGGGCCCGGACCCGTCCGGTCACCGGATTGCGACGGCTGGTCGTGAACGGGGATGAGATGCGGAAGGAGTTCAGCGGATAGCGGCGGAACGTCTGCTCCGTCGTCTCGCCGTTCGCGTAGTAGTAACCGCCGCCCTTCGTGCCGTCCTCAAACCAGTAGAGCGGGGTGACTTCCTTGCCGTGCTGGAGCTCGATACCGAGGAGGCGGCCGGTGCTGACGAGGTGCCCGTCGATGAAGCGGTTCTCGTAGATCAGGCTCACGGTGTCACCGCGGCCGGCCTTGCGAAGCAGCGGGCTGTTGCGGTACTCAACGCGGTTCGCATCTGCAATGATGTCAGAGGGGACCCCTGCTTCGCGCGCTTCAGCTGCGAAGGAGCGGCCCACGCGGATCGCGGCCATCGAGTTATGGCTGTCGAACTTGAAGGGAGCGGATGCAACGGTGAGACCCTTTGCATCACGGGTAATGGTGGTCTTGATGTTTCTGTTCCGGGCTCCCTCGACATACATCGAGAGGGAGATCACCTGACCGTTCCCGGCCACGCGGGCGAGAGCGAACTGGCCGCGTCTCGGATAAGCGAAAACCGCGGCGTCAGGGTTGGAATAGATGAACTTTTCGAGTTCAGGGTCATTGATGCCAAGGCGGGCCATGAGTGAAGAGGCCGTCTCAGCATTATTGATAATGAGCGACGCATCCCGGGGAGCGGCAGGAGCAACTGCTGCGGCAGGCGCAGCCGATGGCGCCTGTTCCGTCTCGGGACTCGTGCTGACCGTCAGGGTAGCAAGAGCAGCGGAAAGCGGGAGGGCAGCGACAATGGCTGCAACGGCGATCTGCCCTCGGGTGAAGTGCCTGCGGCGGCACGTAACCCGGATCCTCCGGCAAAGCACAGCTGCACCTTCTCTGAGGCGGGAAAACTTCTCGGCGATGATCGAGTGGGGCAGCATGAAGTGACGGAAATAATTAGATGAATTGGAAAACCTACCGAGTATAACAGTCGGAATGCCTCAACCCGGACAGCGAAACCAGAAAAATGTCGGATGTAAATCTTTTTTACATTTTTTGGAGGATAATCTAGCCTGTTTCGGGCGCTCCTCAGGGCTCCCCGCCGCAAGAGGCAGGGGGTGAGAGAAAAAGCGTTCCGGAGTCTCAGCGCCCCGGAGCGGTCTTTTTCTGCTATAAGACAAGGCACCGCCCAGAGGGCGGACCCGGCGCGATAAGACGCGGGCCGCTCTGAGCAGGCCTGCCGGCAGGACACACCATAAGCCCCGACAGGCTTTTATTCTCTTGATTCAGACCTGGCACAGGTCGTTAACAGGACTTTAGATACACCGATGGCAGAAGAACAGAAAGCTACAGATCAGGTGAAGAAATACACCGTAACTCAGGAAGACCGGGATGCGCTCGCACTCATCAAGCGCGGCGCCGATACGCTTTTGATTGAGGATGAGCTTCTGCAGAAACTGGCACGGGCAAGAGAAACCGGGACGCCGCTGCGCTGCAAGCTCGGTCTCGATCCGACTGCCCCTGATATCCATCTGGGCCACACGGTGGTGCTGAACAAGCTTCGCCAGCTCCAGGATCTCGGCCACACCGTGATCTTCCTCGTGGGTGACTTCACCGCGTCGATCGGCGATCCGTCGGGCCGCAACGTGACCCGTCCGCCGCTCTCCTTTGAGCAGATCAAGCAGAACGCTGAAACCTATCTTGATCAGGCCGGCCACGTTCTCGATCCGAATAAGACCGAAGTCCGCTACAACTCTGAGTGGTCGAACGCGCTCGGGTCCGTGGGCCTGATTCAGCTCGCGTCCCGCTACACGCTCGCCCGGCTCCTGGAGCGCGATGACTTCGCGAAGCGCTTCCGTGAAAACCTGCCGATCGCGATGCACGAGCTCCTCTACCCGCTGATGCAGGGCTACGACTCGGTCGCGCTTCACGCTGACCTCGAGCTCGGCGGCTCTGACCAGCGCTTCAACCTCATCGTCGGCCGCGAGCTCCAGCGCCAGTACGGCCAGGAACCGCAGTGCATTCTGACGATGCCGCTGCTGGTCGGCCTCGACGGCGTGAACAAGATGAGCAAGTCGAAGCACAACTACATCGGCATCACCGAGTCCGCCGACAGCATGTTCGGCAAGGTCATGTCGATTTCCGACGATCTGATGTGGAACTGGTACGACCTCCTCTCGCTGAAGAGCAACGAGGAAATCGCCCGTATCAAGGACGAGTGCCAGAACCAGGGCCGCAACCCGCGTGACGCGAAGGCAGCTCTCGCGCACGAAATCGTTGCCCGCTTCCATAACGAGGCGGAGGCTGCCGCGGCTGAGGAAGAGTTCAACCGCCGCTTCAAGTCCGGTGAGATGCCGGAAGACATTCCGGAAGTCACCGTGGTGGCTGAAGGCGGCTCGATTCCGCTCGGCAAGCTCCTGAAGGAAGCCGGTCTTGTTGCCTCCGCTTCTGAAGGCAACCGCAACATTGATCAGGGCGGTGTGAAGATCGGCGGCGACAAGGTGACTGACCGCACGATGAAGATCACCTCCGGCATGAACTTCATTGTTCAGGTCGGCAAGCGCAAGTGGGCCAAGGTTTCCGTCAAGTAACGGCAGCCCGATGATCGCGCTTCTTCAGAGAGTGTCCCAGGCCGAAGTCCGGGTGGCGGGTGAAACCGTCGGCCGGTGCGGTCGGGGGTATCTCGTGCTCTTCTGCGCGGAGAAGGGGGACACCCCGGATCTCGCGAAGCGTCTCGCGTCGAAGACCGCACGGCTGCGGATCTTCGAGGATGAGGCGGGGAAGATGAACCGGAGTCTGGCTGACGTGAAGGGTGAGGCGCTTGTCGTTTCGCAGTTCACGCTCGCGGCCGATACCCGGTCCGGGACACGGCCGAGCTTTACGCCGGCCGCGGATCCTGAACTCGGACGCGCGCTCTACGAGGAGTACACCGAAGCGCTCAGAGCCGAGGGAATCCCCGTCGAGACAGGCGTGTTCGGCGCCCACATGGAAGTCTCGCTCACGAATGACGGTCCCGTCACGATCTGGCTCCGGCTTCCCGCTGTATCAAAGAATTGACGGAGAAGACGGAATCCGCTTCAGGCGGCAGCCGTTCTTCTCCTATAATCTACAGACTTGATTGATATTCTTTCCTGTTTGGCCTCAGATCGGGGCCGGGGGAAGGATTTTTTATTTTTTTAAGTGAGGGCAACACTTATGTATCAGCCGATCTCCATCGCAGCCGAAGACCCTGAGGTTTGGGCCGCTATCGAAGCGGAAAACAACCGCCAGGAAGACTACATCGAACTTATCGCGTCGGAAAACTACACTTCCCCCGCAGTTATGGCTGCTCAGGGCTCCCAGCTGACCAACAAGTATGCTGAAGGCTATCCGGGCAAGCGCTACTACGGCGGCTGCGAGAATGTCGACGTCGTTGAGCGCATCGCCCAGGAACGCGCGAAGAAGCTGTTCTGCGAGCCGGCTGGTGTGGAGATGGCTGTGAACGTGCAGCCGCACTCCGGCGCTCAGGCCAACATGGCTGTGCAGTTCGCGCTGATGGAGCCGGGCGACTGCTTCATGGGTATGTCTCTTGACGCGGGCGGCCACCTCTCCCACGGCATGCACCTCAACTTCTCCGGCAAGTACTTCCGCTGCGTGCCGTACGGCCTCAACGCCGATGAAGACATCGACTACGAAGAGGTCGAGCGTCTCGCGAAGGAAAACAAGCCGAAGATCATCATCTGCGGCGCTTCCGCTTTCTCGCTCCGTATCGATTTCAAGCGTTTCGCTGATATCGCTCACAGCGTCGGCGCTTACCTGATGGTGGATATGGCCCACTACGCCGGCATCATTGCGGCCGGTGTCTACCCGAGCCCGTTCCCCTACGCCGATATCGTGACGACGACCACCCATAAGACGCTGCGCGGCCCGCGCGGCGGCGTGATCTTCTGCAAGCCTGAGCTTGAGAAGAAGATCAACTCGGCTGTCTTCCCTGGCATCCAGGGCGGCCCCCTGATGCACGTGATCGCCGCCAAGGCGATCGCGCTCGGCGAAGCCCTGACCCCCGAATACAAGGCCTGGGGCGCCCAGGTTGTGAAGAACGCCGCCGCTATGGCTGACGAACTCACGAAGAAGGGGCTGCGTATTGTTTCCGGCCGCACCGAAAGCCACGTGATGTTGGTTGACCTCCGCCCGAAGCACATCACGGGCAAGGCCGCTCAGGCTCTGCTCGAGTCCGGCCACATGACCGCCAACAAGAACGCGATCCCGAACGACCCCGAGAAGCCTTTTGTGACCTCCGGCATCCGTCTCGGCACCGCTGCCATGACCACCCGCGGCTTCAAGGAAGAGCTGGTGCGTGAAGTGGCTGATCTGATCGCCGAGCTGCTGGATCACCCGGAAGATGCCGCGGTGCTCGAGCATGTGAAGGCTGAGGTCGCCAAGCTGACGAAGGCCTTCCCGGTCTACGCCCGCTGATCCGGCGCTTCTTTGTAGCAGCACACAGGCAGGCAGCCCCCGTCAGAAAGGAAGGCTGCCTGCTTTTTCCGGCAGGCTGATCCCGTTTTGAGGATCGCCTGCCTGAGGTTTATCATGCGATGCCCTTTCTGTCACAGTCCAGATACTCAGGTTATTGATTCCCGGTCTTCGGAAGAAGGCTGGACGATTCGGCGGCGCCGTAAGTGCCCGAAGTGCGGCAAGCGTTTCACGACGTATGAGCGCGTGGAGCTTGCTATGCCGACCATCATCAAGCGGGGCGGCGCGAGAACCGAATATGCGCGCGACAAGCTGCGGGCCTCGATGACGCTTGCGCTCCGCAAGCGTCCGGTTCCGCGTGAGAAGGTGGACGAGGCGGTGGGCCGCATTGAGCAGCGTCTGATGGCGCTGGGCGAACGCGAGGTGAAGAGCGACCGCGTCGGGCAGTTTGTGCTCGATGAGCTGCGGCAGCTTGATAAGGTTGCCTACATCCGTTTCGCGTCGGTCTACTTCAACGTTGAGAAGCCCGAGGCGTTCGCCGAGCTCCTTCGCGAGGCGCTTGAGCCGAGGGAGAAGACGGATGCAGCATCCTGACAGCTACTTCATGGAGCAGGCGATACGGCTTTCCGCGAAGGGAAGGCCGCTTTCGCCCCCGAATCCGGCGGTCGGCTGTGTGATCGTGCGGGACGGGGAAATCATCGCGAGCGGCTTCACGCAGAAAGCGGGCGGCCACCACGCGGAGATTGAGGCGCTCACCGACGCGGAGAAGCGCGGTGTGAATATCGAAGGCGCCACGGTGTACGTGACGCTGGAACCCTGCTCTCACTACGGGCGCACGCCGCCCTGCGCACTAGCTCTCATCAACCACCGCGTGGGACGCGTTGTCGCCGCCATGAAGGATCCGAATCCGCTCGTGGCCGGAAAGGGACTCGCCATGCTTGAAGCAGCCGGAATTCCGACCGCCTGCGGCGTGCTTGAGGAAGAGGCCTGGGAAAGCAACCGGGGGTTCTTCACCCGGATGACGCGGGGTACGCCCTGGGTCACGCTGAAGGTCGGAGCGTCGATTGACGGCCGCACCGCGCTTCCGAACGGAGAAAGCCAGTGGATCACGGGAGAAGCCGCTCGTCAGGACGTGCAGCGCCTGAGGTCCGAGTCGGGGGCAATCCTGACCGGTATCGGTACGGTGCTCGCTGACGACTGCCGTCTGAACGTCAGGCTGCCGGGGCGGGATCCGGCGGAAATTCGCCAGCCGCTTCGCGTGGTGGTGGATTCATCGCTCCGCACGCCGGCTACGGCCCGCGTGATCGGGGAGGACGGCCTCTGCCTGATCGTCTGCGCGAAAGCGGATCCGAAGCGGAAGGCGGAACTGGAAATGCGGGGCGCTGAGGTGATCGAACTGCCGGGAAGTGACGGCCGGGTTGATCTCAGAGCCCTGGTGTCCGAACTCGGACGCCGCGAAGTGAATGATCTTCTTGCGGAGGGCGGCGCGACGCTGAACGGTGCGCTGCTTGACGCGGGACTGGTGGATGAAATTGTGGTCTACACCGCTCCGATTCTGATCGGAGAAGGGCGCGGAATGTGGAGCGTCGGCCCCTATAAGCGTCTTGCTGAGGCTGAGCGCTGGGCATACCGCTCCGTGTCGCGTCTCGGTGAAGACCTGTGCTTTGACTTACGCAATCAGAGGAAAGACTAATGTTTACTGGAATTATTCAGGCGATCGGCAAAGTGCGCGAACCCGAGAAGCTCGGCAACGGCGTGCGGCTCACGATTTCCTCTCCCGATCTCGGGCTTGATCAGGTCGGCATCGGCGAATCGATCGCCGTGAACGGCGCCTGCATGACGGTGGTCGAGAAGGGCGACGACTGGTTCCGGATCGATGTGTCGGCCGAGTCGCTCTCGAAGACCGCGGGACTCGACACCTTTGGCCCCGTGAATCTGGAAAAGGCCATGCGCCTTGGTGACCGTGTGGACGGGCACCTGGTGTCGGGCCACGTGGACGGCATCGGTCAGGTGGTGTCGCTTGAGCAGGTGGCTGAGAGCTACAAGCTTGTGATTCTTGCCCCGCGCAAGCTCGCCCCCTGCATCGCCTACAAGGGCTCAATCGCGGTGAACGGCGTCTCCCTCACGATCAACGAAGTGGAAGACACCTCTGTCGGCCCCCGTTTTTCGATCAATCTCATTCCGCACACGATGGAAGTGACGACGCTTCACTTCCTCAAGGCTCAGAGCCTTGTGAACCTCGAGGTTGACCTGATCGCCCGCTATGTTCAGCGGAACATGGAGCTGCGTGAAGGCGACGACATTCTCTAAAGGATGCCGGGACCTGCGGGGCAGTCGGCAAAAGCCCGGTGTCTGAGGCTTAAAACCCCTGCCCTGCGATAGAATAAGCGTATAGGCGGCACCGGTGAGACACCGGCGCCGCAGTGAATCATTTTTTATTTTGGAGTCAGAAATGGCAGTCGATGAAATCCCCCAGAACCTGGATGGAAAGGGTCTTCGCATTGGCATCGTTATCGCCCGTTTCAACGAGTATGCAGGACGGGGCGAGTATGAGTACTGCCTCGGCGAGCTGAAGCGCCTTGGTGTGGCGGAAGAAGACATTACTGTCTGCCATGTGCCGGGTGCTCTCGAGATCCCGTTTGCGCTGCAGCAGATGGCGCAGACCGGCGAATACGATGCGCTGATCGCGTTCGGCGCCGTGATCCGCGGTGAGACCTATCACTTCGAGCTAGTTGCGAACGAGTCCGCGTCGGGTATCATCCGCGTCGCGCTCGACTACAACATCCCGGTGGCGAACGGTATCCTCACGACCGAAGACGACGAACAGTGCGAGGACCGCATTGAAGGCAAGGCGAAGGCCTGCGCTCAGGTGGCGGTTGAGATGGCGAACCTTGCGACTGAATTCCCCGCCTATGGCGAAGAGGATGACGATACGGAAGACGCCGAAGACGAAGAAGAAAAGGCAGGCGAATAAGCATGACGGAAAGCAACAAGACTGAAGCCGCCCGGGTCCCGACGAACCGCGACCGGGCTTTTGCCCGGCAGTTCGCGCTGCTCGGTCTCTACGAGTGGCTGGTCAATCCGCTCAGCTCGCCTGAAGCGCTCGCTCTGATCGTTCCCTCCCTGATCAATCAGGAGGACACCGAAGCGGGCGACCTTACGCCTGAGGAATTTGATCGCTGTGATCAGGGCCTTTTCCGCGCTCTGCTGACCGAGGCGATTACGAACCGCGAAGAACTCGAGGCTGAGTTTTCTCAGTACCTCAACCGTCCGCTGAAGCAGGTGAGCACGGTGGAGCATGCGATTCTGCTGCTCGGCACGACCGAACTCCGCTATCACCCCGAAACCGCGTACCTCGTGATTCTTGACCAGATGGTTGAGCTCGCGAAGCGCTTCGGTTCGGCTGAAGGCGGCTACAAGTTCGTGAACGGTGTGCTCGACAAGGTTGCACGCGATCTGCGTCCGGAAGAAACGGCCCGCGGCCGGGCTGCCTGACCGGATGTCTGAAAGACCGGACGGAAACTCTTCCGTCCGGATCCTGCTGTATGGAATGAGGCGTATCAATGGCGGAGCGTAGCGGCGAATTTTCGATTATTGACCGGTTCTTTTCTTCAGGTTCTGCGGCAGGCCCTTGGTTCTGCAAAGGGATTGGGGATGACTGCGCAATTATCGATTTCGGCGACAGCCGGATCGCTGTCACGATTGACATGCTGGCGATGGGAACGCATTTCCTGCCAGACGCTGATCCGCGGAATGTCGGCTACAAAACGCTCGCCGTGAATCTTTCTGATCTTGCGGCAGCCGGCGCGACACCCCGTGCCTTTTTCCTCTCTATCGGTCTTCCCGATAAAAATGACGCATGGATTGAAGCCTTCTCCGAGGGGCTGATGGAGCTTGCGAAAAAAGCAGGCTGTGCGCTGCTCGGGGGCGATACGGTCCGTACGCCGAAGAATCCCAAGACGGGGGAACATTCTCCTGCCGTCTTTTCCATTACCGCCATGGGGGATCTGCCCCCGGGACTCGGTCTCACCAGAGCCGGCGCGAAGCCGGGTGACGATATCTGGGTGTCCGGGACGCTTGGCGACGCCTATGCCGCGCTGAAGTACCGCTGGGGCCATTGGACCGCGGCGCCTGAGGCTGTCCGGCTGATGAGCCGCCGTATGGACCGCCCTGAGCCCCGGAACGCGCTCGGCCGGGCGATTCTGCCGCTCGCGACAGCGGCAATCGATGTCTCTGACGGCTTCTCCCAGGACCTTACCCATATCCTCGAACGCTCCCACGTCCGGGCCCGTGTGAGCTGGGACGATGTGCCGAAATCCGAAGCCCTGATGTCACTTCCTGAAGGGGAGCAGCGCGAGGCTGCGCTTTCAGGCGGTGACGACTATGAACTGATTTTTACGGCTCCTCCTTCGCTCAGAAAGGCGGTGTTCGAGGCCGGCATCGCGTCGGACACCCTGGTCACCCGTGTGGGCGAAATTCTGCCTTCTGACGGCGACGGCACGTCGCTTACGGTCTATGACGCGAGGGGTGCCGCTGTGATTCTGAAGAACGGCGGGTTCGATCACTTTGCCTGACAGTAGCCCCTTGCGATCCCCGGAGGATGAATGACAATGCTTGAAAAATATTCTTCCTCCAACCCTGCCTACCGGCTGCGGCCGGGGTTCCGTTTTGCCTTTTCAGCACCATCGCACGCGATCGCTCTCTTTTTCGGTGCGGGATGCCTGAGACCAGGCCCCGGCACCTGGGGGTCGCTCGCCGCGGCACTCGTTTTCCTTCTCTTTGAAGCGCTGATTCCAGCCTCGTTTCTCTGGATTCCCGGCGTGGCTGCCTTTCTGATCGGCATTTGGGCTGCGGGCCGTACCGGGGATGATCTGGGCGTTCAGGATGCGGGTGCCATCGTGATTGATGAAGTGGCCGCCGTGTGGCTGCTTCTCGCAGTGATTCCTCCGGGCCTTCTTACGGCGGCCGCGGGATTCGCTGCTTTCCGTGTTTTTGACATTATTAAGCTCCCGCCCGCGTCGATCGTTGACCGGAAGCTGCATACGGGGTTCGGCGTCATGCTTGATGACCTCTTCGCAGCGCTCTGGGCGTGGGCGGCTCTCTGGGCAATTGCCCGTCTGACGGGACTCGCTCTCGTCTGAGATTCCGATATAGGAGATTAAAAAGAATGGAAGCAAAAAGCATTGAGTCTCTCGCCGAAGAGCTGGGACGCGCGGCGCGCGAACACGGTGCCCGCATCGCGACGGCGGAATCCTGCACGGCGGGCGGCATTTCCTACGCCATTACGTCGGTTCCCGGTTCGAGCGGCTGGTTTGACCGCGGCTTTGTCACCTATACCGAGCGCTCAAAGATCGAAATGTTGGGTGTTCCGATGGGCGTGATCCGCTCCCGAGGCGTGGTTTCTGAAGACGTGGCCGCCGCGATGGCGCAGGGTGCGCTTGACCGGTCGGATGCGGCTTACACCGTGGCTGTCACCGGGATTGCCGGACCGGACGGCGCGGAACCCGATAAGCCGGTTGGGACGGTGTGTTTTGGTTTTGCGGAAAGAACGGCATCTGGTATTGTGATTGAATCCGAAACGTGCCATTTCACGGGAGACCGCGCCGCGGTAAGAGAGAGTACTGTGAGACAGGCTCTCGCTGGACTCCTTAAACGGATTAATGAAACTTCACTCTGAAGGACACATAATCTGCGTTATTCTCCCTGATAACGCAGGAATTTAAAAAAGAACTCGACCCTTTATGACAGCGATAATCAGTTTGCTGGTGCTCTGCGCACTCATTATCCTCAACGGCTTTTTCACCATGAGTGAGACGGCCCTGATTGCCTGCCGCCGTGCCAGGCTTCAGCCAAGCGCGGATGATGGTGACGGAGTGGCGAAGAAGATTCTCCGCATGATGGATAATCCGACTGCCGCGCTGTCCACGATCCAGATCGGCATCACGATCATCGGCCTCGTGTCCGGTATGATCGGCGAGACAGCTCTCGCCGGGCCGATCAGCACGGCGCTCGAGTACGTAGGCGTGCCGTCCGCGGTGGCAACCGGCCTTGCCCTCTTCCTCGCCGTGATGCTGATTACCTATTTCTCGATCGTGATGGGAGAGCTCTTCCCGAAGCGGCTCGGACAGATTTCTCCGGAGGACACGTCCCGGAAAGTGGTGCGGCCGCTCGAGTTCCTGTCCTTCATCATGAAGCCGTTTGTGAATCTCCTCACCTGGTCCACGAACGTGATGCTTGCGAAAGTGCTGAAAGGAAACGTCATCGGACCGCAGGTGACGGAAGAGGAAATTCACGCGATGATCGAAGAGGGGAGCGAGTCCGGTGTCATTGATCCTCAGGAACGCGATATGGTGAAAAACGTGTTCCGGCTCGATGACCGTCAGATCAGCTCTCTCATGACTCCGAGAAGCGAAATCGAGTGGATCAATCTCGATGATCCGCAGCAGGTGAAGATCGATAAGATTCTGAACTCGCATCGCTCGAGGCTCGTGGTCGCCAGCGGGTCACTGGATACGGTGAAGGGCATCTGCTCCACCCCGATGCTGATGAAGCAGATTCTTCATACCGGACAGCCGGACTTCAACAGCGCTCTGACGCCTGTCACCTATGTGCCGGAGACACTCACCGGCATGGAGCTCCTCGATCACTTCAGAAAGACGGATACGCCGCTCTCTGTCGTCGTGAATGAGTACGGCGAAGTGCAGGGCATTGTGACACCGCGTGACGTGCTGGAAGCGATCGCGGGGCAGTTCAAGCCTGAGGACACCGGCGATCAGTGGGCGATCCGCCGTTCGGACGGTTCCTGGCTGCTCGACGGCATCATTTCGACGCCTGACCTGAAGGACCGGCTGGGGATCCGCGAAGTGCCGGAAGAGGACGAGGACCGCTACAGCACCCTTTCCGGCATGGTGATGCTGCTCCTCGGCCGCGTGCCGCGTGAAGGCGACTCGGTCGACTGGGCGGACTGGAAGTTTGAGGTGGTCGATATGGACGGGCGCCGCATCGATAAGGTGCTTGCGATTCCGCTCTCGGGCAGCAAAAAAACGGAGGAGTCCGAAGGCTCCTCCGCATCCTGAAAGCAATCAGGCATCAGGCCTTGAGAGAGGCCTGGGCTGCCCGGATCGCGTCCCGGGTTTCAATCGCTTTCGCGCGGGCGGCGTCCGCGAAGTCAGGGCCATTCCCCGCGTAAATCACGGCGCGGCTTGAATTGATCACCATGCCCCAGCCGGACGCCGTGACACCGGCGCGGACCGCGGCGTTGATATCGCCGCCCTGGGCTCCGATTCCCGGAACGAGGAACGGCAGCTTCGGCGCAAGACGCCGCACCGCGGCGAGTTCCTCGGGGAACGTCGCGCCGACCACCAGTCCCATTTCCCCATTCGTATTCCAGCGCTCGGAAGCGTTCGCAGCCACGTGTTCGAACACCTTTCGTTCTCCTGCCTGCAGCATCTCGATATCTGCGCCGCCGGGGTTCGACGTGCGGCAGAGGAGGAAGACGCCTTTGTCCTCGTACTCGAGGTACGGCTCCACGGTATCAAAACCCATATAGGGGGAGAGCGTGACGGCGTCCGCTCCGTACACTTCGAACGCTTCAACCGCGTAAGCCCGGGCGGTTGAGCCGATATCGCCGCGTTTCGCGTCGAGAATCACCGGGATCCCCGGATGACGTTCGTGGATGTACGCGGTGAGCCGCTCCAGCGCGTCAAGCTCACGCATGGCAGCGAAGTAAGCGAACTGCGGCTTGAAAGCGCAGACCGTGTCCGCTGTCGCGTCGATGATGTCGCGGCAGAAGTCGAACACCGGGACAGCGGCTCCGGAAGCAGTCTTCGGGAGTCTTGCGGGATTCGGGTCAAGACCGACGCAGAGCATGGTGTCCGACCCGGTCCAGCGGGCCTCAAGCTGATCAATGAATTTCATGTCGTCAAGTTCGGATGAATCAGAAAAATTACCTTATGTTACCTCGACGCGAGGCAGATTCTTCCGGATCGTGGGATATTTAAGTCATTGCGCCGGAATTCCCATCGGCGCGGACTCAAGGAGAAAAGAAGAATGAAACGTCGACAGATGCTTGCGGCGATCGCTGCCGCGGCGGCCGCTCCCGCAGCCCTCGCGGCTGAAGCCACAGGCGCTCCGAAGAAGGTCTGGCCGAAGGTGCCCGAAGGCTGGTATGGCGAAGGCATGTACCAGGATCTCGCGAAGGACGGTACCGGCGTGACAGCCCCCGGAACCGAAGGTCTGCCCACCGCCTACATCGCTTTCGATCCGCAGTGCCCGTGGTGCGAAAAGCTCCACCGCGCGGCAACGCCTCTCTACGGCAAGGTGCGCATCGTCTGGTGCCCGGTCGCTGTGCTGAACATCAATTCCGAGCCGCAGGGTTCCATGATTCTTTCGGCTCCGGACCCCTGGAAGAAGTTCCTTGAGCATGAGGATCACTTCCATGATGCCGCGTTCCGCGGCCTGCCCGTTGATCAGAAAGAGGTCTGGAAGCTTCCGGAAAAGATCCGCGCGAAGGTCTGGACGAACTCCAAGATCGTCCGCCGGAACGGTACCCGCACGATTCCGTTCGGCGTCTTCCGGACCGCGAAGGGCGAGTACCGCGCGATTTACTCCGGCATGACGACAGAGGATCTGAAGAAGGTCTTTGACCTCTGAGTGCGCGGTCGGGGTATCTCCATGAAGATACCCCGGTCCGGACTCCGCGCCGCAGACAGAAAACGGCCCCGGAGCGTGAGCTCCGGGGCCGGTCTTATTCTCTCAGAACTTCAAGAGTGGGTCTGGGCAGACCAGATTACATCATGCCGCCCATTCCGCCCATGCCGCCAGCCGGCGGGAGCGGCTTCTCTTCCGGGAGCTCAGCGACCATGCAGTCGGTCGTGAGGATCAGGGAAGCAACAGAAGCGGCGTTCTGCAGAGCGGTGCGGGTCACCTTGGTCGGATCGAGCACGCCCATTTCGATCATGTCGCCGTAGACACCGGTCTGAGCGTTGTAGCCGAAGCTCGCGTCACCGTCAGCAACCTTGTTCACCACGACAGAGGGTTCGTCGCCAGCGTTCTTCACGATCTGACGGAGCGGCTCTTCCATGGCGCGCAGCACGATCTTGATACCGGCGTTCTGTTCGTCGTTGTCACCCTTCAGGTCCTTGGCGATAGCCTGCTTCGCACGGATCAGAGCAACACCGCCGCCAGCCACAACGCCTTCTTCAACAGCGGCGCGGGTAGCGTGCAGAGCGTCTTCAACGCGGGCCTTCTTTTCCTTCATTTCGACTTCGGTGGCAGCACCGACGCGGATCAGAGCGACACCGCCGGCGAGCTTGGCGACACGTTCCTGGAGCTTCTCACGGTCGTACTCGGAGGTAGCGGCTTCGATCTGGATGCGGATGTTCTTCACGCGGGCAGCGATCTGAGCAGCGTCACCGGCACCGTCGATGATCGTGGTGTTTTCCTTGCTGATCTCAACCTTCTTGGCGGTACCAAGCTGCTGGAGCGTGGTCTTGTCGAGCTGCAGGCCGAGGTCAGAGGAGATCACCTGACCGCCGGTCAGGATGGCGATGTCTTCGAGCATGGCTTTGCGGCGATCGCCGAAGCCCGGAGCCTTGACAGCGGCAACCTTCAGCACGCCGCGGAGGGAGTTCACCACGAGGGTGGCGAGGGCTTCACCGTCGACGTCTTCAGCGACGATCACGAGCGGACGGCCGGACTTGGCAACCTGCTCGAGAACCGGCAGAAGCTCACGGATGTTGCTGATCTTCTTGTCGTGAATCAGGATGTAGGGGTTCTCGAAGAGAACAACCTGCTTGTCCGGATTGTTGATGAAGTAGGGGCTCAGGTAGCCGCGGTCAAACTGCATGCCTTCGACAACGTCGAGCTCGTTCTTGAGGGACTTGCCGTCTTCAACGGTGATCACGCCTTCCTTGCCGACCTTGTCCATCGCGTCAGCGATGATCTGGCCGATTTCTTCATCAGAGTTGGCGGAAATGGCACCGACCTGGGCGATTTCCTTCGACGTGGTGGTCGGACGGGAAATACCCTTCAGGGCTTCGATGGCAGCGGCGACAGCCTTGTTGATGCCGCGCTTCAGATCCATCGGGTTCATGCCGGCGGCAACGTACTTCATGCCTTCGTCGACGATCGCCTGGGCGAGAACCGTAGCGGTGGTGGTGCCGTCACCGGCGTTGTCGGAAGTCTTGGAAGCCACTTCCTTCACCATCTGGGCGCCCATATTCTCGAACTTGTCCTTCAGCTCGATTTCCTTGGCGACAGAGACGCCGTCCTTCGTGACGGTCGGGCCGCCGAAGGAGCGCTCGAGAACGACGTTGCGGCCCTTCGGTCCGAGGGTCACCTTAACGGCGTTCGCGAGAGTGTTGATACCCTGAACCATCAGGGTGCGGGCGTCATTGCCGAACAAAACCTGTTTTGCCATGTCTTAAATTCTCCAAAATCACTTATCAATGGGGGCTGAATCAGGCGAGGACGCCCATGATGTCGTCTTCACGCATCACCAGGAACTCGTCGCCTTCGATCTTGACGGCCTGGCCGGAGTACTTTCCAAACAGAACCTTGTCGCCGACCTTGACCCCCATCGGGATCAGCTTGCCCTGATCGTCACGGCGGCCGGGGCCGACTGCGATCACTTCGCCCTGGTCGGGCTTGTCGCCGGCGGATTCAGGGATCACGATGCCGGAAGAAGTGGTGCGCTCAGCGGCGAGGCGCTTGACAATCACACGGTCGTGCAAAGGACGGATTTCCATTTTTCAATCTCCACAGTGCTTCTTAATATGAGGGAGAGACCGGAAGGGCTCTCCATAAGCAGAAAAATCAAAAGCAGGGCGCAGGACTCCCCGGAGGGGGCTCCCGCCTCTGCCTTATTCTCTATATGGGGGGAACAGGGCCCTTTTTCAAGGGCTGGTCTTAAACTGAAAAGAAACGCCCGCGGCGCAATAGACTCTTTGGAGCGGCGAAAGCCTTATTTATTCATGAAGATAGCGTATTTGTGTCTATTTGTAACTCTTCTGTTTCCGATTTCCGCCGCTCAGGCGGATGAGGGGCTGCCGCCTGAAGTGAATGAGGCTCTTGCCTCGACAGGAATCAGTGCCTCGTCGCTCTCTGTCACCCTCACGCCGGTGTATGGGGAAGGGAAGGCCGCGATCCGCTGGGAGGGGAGTGTGCCCCGGAGCCCTGCCTCTGTGATGAAGACCGTGACCGCCGCGGCCGCGATGGATCTGCTCGGATCCGGGAAGGTCTGGAAAACCGAGTTCCTGTCGGCGTCGCTTCCGACGGGAGGAACCATTCCCGCGCTTTATATCCGGGCATCCGGCGCCCCGTGGCTTCCCGCGTCACGGTTCCGTGAGGCGCTTGCCGCGCTCCGCGCGGTCGGGGTCAGCACGATCACGGGCCCCGTGGTGCTGGATCCCTCGGTTTTCGCGGAACCCGAGGCGGATCCCGCGGAGTTTGACGGACACCCTGACCGTCCCTATAACCAGGGACACGATCCGCTTGGGCTCGCGCTCCAGTCCGTGACTTTCAGCTTCGTGCCGCTTCCGGGCGAGAGCGAGGCGGCGGTGCTGCATGATCCGGACCTCGCGGGGTACAGTTTCCCGCTTCGCGTGCCGCTTTCCTACGCGGAAAGCGCCTGTCCCCCGAATCTCACCGCGACACTCCGTCCGGAGACAGAACCCGGCCGGATTTCTTTCCGCGGCAGCTATCCGATGGCGTGCGGTGAAGGCTCCTGGAGCGCGGTGCCGTGGCCCGTGGCGTGCGGCGCGGCGATCTTTGATGAAGAAGCCATGCGGGCCGGCTGGACCGCGCTCGGCGGTGTCTGGACCGGTAAGTGGATGAAGGGGAAGACGCCCGAAGGCGCGCAGGTGCTCTATACGCTGAATTCAAAGCCCCTCAGCCTCATGATCCGGGATATGAATAAAAATTCCATCAACCCGATCGCGAGAAATCTCTTTCTCGGAATTTCAGAAGGGACTCCGGGCGGCGCGACGAGACTTGCCTCGAGGAACGCCGTCACGCAATGGATCGCGTCGCTTGGCATCCCGACAGAAGGCTTTCTGATTGATAACGGCTCGGGGCTCAGCCGCACCGCGCGGATTTCGACTGACCAGCTGACCGGCGTGCTGCTGGCGGCAGGCAAGAAGCCTTGGAGCCCGGAATTCATGTCGTCGCTTCCGATCGCCGGGGTCGACGGCACGATGAAGCGCCGTGGGCTTGAAGAAGGCGGCGCGCATATCAAGACCGGATACATCCGGGGCGTGAGATCGGTCGCGGGGTATGTGAGATCGGCGTCCGGAACGCTTTACGCCGTGAGCGCGATCGTGAATGACCCGAAAGCGCTCGGGGCGAAACCGGTGCTCGACGCGGTGCTGAATTACGCCGCGTCTGACGGGACGCCTGCGGCTAGTTCGCCCCTTCCTTCAGAGCGCTGAGAAGCGTGTCTTTGGTGAGAAGCTCGGGGAGCACCTTTACGGCCCCCGACTTCGAAATCACGATGTAGAGCGGGACGCCGTTATGACGGTAGCGCGCGAGTTCAGCGGAAATCGCCGGATCCTTGTTGGTCCAGTCAGCGAGGAACCGGGCGTAGCCGAAATTCCGGGCGGCTGACTCCACCGCTTCCGTGTCAATCACCGCTTTCTTATTCACCTGGCACGTCACGCACCAGGCGGCGGTGAAATCAATGAAAACCGGTTTTCCGGAGTTCCGCGCGGCCTGCACGGCTTCGGGAGACCACGCCTGCCACGCCGTGCCTTCAAGGCTCATGGCGGCCGGCGCGAACTGGCCGACTCCGATATAAAGCACGAGAGCCGCGGCGGCAGCCGCCGGGAAACTCGCCGGATAAAGGCCGCCGAAAGGCTTCAGGCGCTGCCCCCGGCCGATGAGCCAGAGCGACACTGCGGCAAGAATCAGAATCCCGGCCGCGATCATGAGACCGTTGCGGGAGAGCTGCTGCGAAAGCACCCAGAGCAGCCAGACCGCGGCGAGGCCGACCGGAATCGCCATCACTTTCTTCAGCGTTTCCATCCAGGCGCCAGGTTTCGGGAGCCACTTCACCCAGCCAGGGAAGATGGTGAGAAGGAGCCACGGAAGCGCCATGCCAAAGCCAAGTGCGAGAAAGACCGTGACCGCGATGGCGGCAGGCTGCGAGAGCGCGAAGCCAAGCGCCGCTCCCATGAAGGGAGCCGTGCAGGGGCTCGCGACAATGACGGCGAGGATTCCGGTGAAAAAGCTTCCGAGGAGTCCCCGGGCCGGTGTCTTGAGGGCGAGATTGCCGCCCGCGCGGCTGCCGAGCGTAAATTCAAAAACGCCTGCGAGATTCAGCGTGATCGCGAGGAAAAGGAGCGCAAGGATGAGAACGATCACCGGGTTCTGAAGCTGAAAGCCCCAGCCAAGTGATGCCCCCGCGGCCTGAAGCGCGATCAAGGTGCCGGAAAGCGCTCCCATGGTGAGGAGGACGCCCGCAGTAAAGGCAAGACCGTGCCGGATAAGGCGGCCGTCATTCGAGGCCCCGATGAGGTCCAGCATCTTAAGGGACAGCACCGGGAAGACGCAGGGCATCAGGTTAAGGATCAGTCCGCCGAGCGCAGCGAAAAGCGCTGCGGTGAGAAAGGTGAGCTGCTTCAGACCGCCGTCCGGAGTCCCGGCGGAGCCGGAAGTGACAGCAGCGGCAGCGGCTGCCGGGACAGTGCCTGATTCCGGGGTGACAGAGAGCTGATACGTGGCCCCGCCGTTTTTCTTTCCGCCGTCAATGAGAAGCAGTCCATCCACTTTCCCGAACTGCATGCCGGGCTGAACGGAAACGGTGTAGGCACGGGCTGTCGCACCGCCCTGATGGATCACGGGACCGGCATCCGGCTTGAAAACCGTGCCGGGTGCGTCCGGGAAGAAAGTGATGTCAGCGTGGTGGCCCGGCACCGTGATCAGAACCCGGGAGCCGTTTTTGACGGCCTGGATGTCTTTCGGGGCGGGGTCCGGTACCTGAGATTCAGCGGCCTCAATCAGAGGGGCCTCAGGCGATGCCGCGGCGGATGAGGCTACAGGAAGTTTCGCTTCCAGCGTGGCATCTCCCGGCACGCACTGCTCCTTGCAGGCGACCCAGGAAACGTGCACCCGAACGAGAGCCGTGCCGGAGGCGTTCTGCGGGACGGAAGCCGTGAAGGGGTAGAGAGCCTTTCCGGAGATGCCGTAATTGGTGAGCGAGAGCGCCTGGGTTTCCGTGGGTTCGGGCCAGGCGGGACCGGTGACTTTCCAGCCCGAAGGAACCGTCCACTGGAATTCAATCGGGGAACCGACGTCTCCCGGGTTCTTCCAGTAGGTGTGCCATCCGGCGTCATGCGTCAGCTCAACCGCGAGCTTCAGGTTTTTTCCCGGGACCGCAGCGGTCTGAGAGGTGATAAGCCGCGCTTTGACCGCGGAGCGGCCGGGAGCCAGAGGAGACGCGGCAGCGCCCGACCCCGAGGACTGAAAGATTCCGGAGGCAGGTGACGAATCGCCGCTTCCCGTCACGAACGCGCCGGATGCCCCGGCTGTCTGAATAAGCGTGGCCGCAGCGAGGAGGCCGATGAGCAGTCGGGGGGCTTTCAAGCGGGAAAAACTCCGAAGATCAGACGGCCGCACGGAGCGACGCGAAAGCGTCGCGGGCAGCGGCGATCGTCTGATCGATCACTTCGTCCGTGTGGACGATGGAAACAAAGCCGGCTTCGAAGACGGAGGGCGCGAAGTAGCAGCCCGCGTCGAGCATCTGGTGGAACCAGCGGCCGAAGAGCTTGTCGTCAGACTTCATCACGTCAGCAAAGTGGTGCGGAACCTCCGGAAGGAAGTAAATACCGAACATGCCGCCGCAGTAGTCCGCGGTGAACGGAATCCCGTTATCGGCAGCCGCCTTCTTGAGGCCTTCAGTGAGGCGCTTCGACGTGGCGGTGATGCGGTCGTAGAACCCCGGCTCCTGAATGAGCTGCAGGGTCTTGAGGCCCGCTGTCACGGCAACCGGGTTGCCGGAAAGGGTGCCGGCCTGATAGACCGGGCCGAGAGGCGCGATCTGATTCATGATCTCGCGGCGGCCGCCAAAAGCGGAGACCGGCATGCCGCCGCCCACCACCTTGCCGAGCATCGTGAGATCCGGTGTGACGCCGTAGACCGACTGGGCGCCGCCAAGCGCCACGCGGAATCCGGTCATCACTTCGTCCACGATCATCACAGCGCCGTACTTCGTGCAGAGGTCACGGATCGCGTGGATGAATTCCGGGGTGCCCTTCACCATGTTCATGTTGCCGCCGACCGCTTCAACGATCACGCCGGCAATCTGGTCACCGAGCTCCTTGAAGGTTTCCTCAAGCTGTGCGGGGTTGTTGTACTCAAGAACGATCGTGTCGTTCGTGATACCGGCCGGAACGCCGGCAGAGCTCGGATGGCCGAAAGTGAGCATTCCGGAGCCCGCCTTCACGAGGAGACGGTCGGAGTGGCCGTGGTAGCAGCCCTCGAACTTGATGATCTTGTTGCGGCCCGTGTAGCCGCAGGCGAGACGGATCGCGCTCATGCCGGCCTCGGTGCCGGAGGAGACGAGACGGACAGACTCAATCGACGGCACGAGACGGCGGATTTCCTCCGCGATCTGGATCTCGAGCTCAGTCGCGGTGCCGAACGTGAGACCGGCATCGACCGCTTCGTGCACGGCGCGCAGCACTTCCGGATTCCCGTGGCCGAGGATCATCGGGCCCCAGGAGAGGATGTAGTCAGCGTAGCGCTTGCCGGTCACGTCCCACATGTAGGGGCCCTGGGCCCGGTTCATGAAGCGGGGGGAGCCGCCGACCGAGCGGAAGGCCCGGACCGGGGAATTCACACCGCCGGGGATGGAGATCTGTGCGCGTTCAAAGAGTTCGTCGTTGCGATTCATTGTCGTTTTGCCTTAACGGAAAATCCTGAAAGCTCTTGCCGGGAAGAGCCCTTATTTTAGTTACCCGGCTCCGCGGCCGAGAGGCCGGGAGCCTAAGGAAATGTCAGAAAGTCTTTCCGAGAGAAAGATTGAATGAGGTGGGAGCCGGACGTCCGGTGTCGCCCGGGCAGTGGACAGAGTCAATGTCCTTGAAGCGGGGGAAGGCGGTAACTATGGACCCGGTGAGATGGAACTCACGGCTGAAGGCCCAGGTGAAGCCCGCGCCGATCACCGGGTGAATGGAGTCTTCAGACTGTCCCGAGCGCTTAAGCTTCGCGTAGCCAACGCCCGCGCCGGCGAAGAGCCGGAGGTTCTTCGTGGCGTCCGCGTGGTACTGACCCATCAGGTTCACCTGAGTCATCTTCCAGTCGTGCTGCTTCACGCCGTCCCAGGCCGTGTCGTGCTTCGAGCGGATGACACCGAGGTCAGCGGCCCAGTGGCGGTCAAAGTAGTGACGGATACCGGCGTTCCAGCCGCCGTTCGACGTCATCGTCGCGCGGCCTCTGTCGCTGTCCGGGTCGCCGAGGTCGTTATGGACCCAGGAGCCGCCCGCGTAGAGGAGGTTATTCCGGCCGTACCAGACGCTGCCCGGCTGGAGCGGCATTTCGTGCGTGGCGTGATCATCGAGATTGAACGTCGTGAAGAAGAAGGCGACGTTCGAGAACGGGATGTACGTCATATAGGCGCCGAAATTCCGGGTGCCGACATTGAGGAGCGGAAGCGGAGCGGGGATCGGGAGCCAGCGGTAGTCAGCTCGGAACGTGAGGCCGGCGAGGTAGCCAGCACCGACATGAAGACCGGTGCTGCCGACATTCCAGCGGGAGACCCAGCCGTAGCCCACGAAAGGCTCGAGTTCGTAGTGAGAGTCCGAAAACGCGACCGCATAGGCAAGACGTTCGTTTCCGCGGCTGTCAACGAAGGTGCGGGCGATACCGCCGCCCCAGGTGAGGCCGTTCTCCTGGTGTCGGTTGTTGTAGTCCCAGGCGGGGTGCTCGGTGTAAACCGGCAGCACAATCGCCGTATTGCCCTGCTTCACAATATTGGAGAAGCCCCGGCCCTGGTCGCGGAACCAGCCGCCGACGCCGTCCTCACGGCTGTCCTGAGAGACCATGCCCGCAGGCGTGGTTTCATTGATAGCGGAGAGGGCGCTGGAGAGAAATCCATCGGCCCAGGCGGGCAGAGTAAATGCGGCCAGCATGGCCGCAAGTGCCAGTTTTCTTTTAAGAAGCATAGGAGAAGAAGAGAGATGCAGTTGTTTTTTGAGAATAATTAGGCGTTAATGTACAACAATAGGCGCACTTTCAAAAGCGGCCTTCTTGCGGCTTCATCGTTTTCTATATATAGTGACCGCCTGCACGAAGCCGATCAGACAGTCGTGGACGGGACCTGTCCCGCCCGAGGAAAGTCCGGACTTCATAGGACACCGTAGCAGCTAACGGCTGCCCGCCGCGAGGCGAGGATTAGAGCAACAGAGACGAGCCGATCAAGTTCGGGTGAAACGGGCAATCTCTACGGGAAGCAACACTAAATAGGCAGCCGCTGACCCTGTCCGGCGAGGCTGCGGGTAAGTGGCTTGAGCCCGGTCGCGAGACCGGGTCTAGACGAATGACTGTCACCGGGGCAACCCGGGCAACAAAATCCGGCTTATCGATGGACTTCGTGCCTCTGATTCAACAGGTCCCGGAACTGCGTTACAGCGGCTCCGGGATTTTTTATGTCCGGACACAGTTGAATGTATCCTACCGTAATGATCTGAAATAAAAAAATTCAGACAGATCACCTCATTTTCCCGTATTTTCCCGCTTTCTAATAATGAAATAACGGGTTTTGGCTTGACCGGATCTCCCGGGGGCCTTACATTTTGAAATTAAGCTGAGGGAGTGTAGCTGTAGCCCCGTAAATTCGGGGCTGCGGGGCAGTGCGCCTGCAGCTTTCCCATTAATCGATATGTTTTCGGAATTTACCGCGTGGGCATGACAAATAGTTCGGGGCAAGAGGGCGGTTTCGTCCACCTCCCGGTTCTCGCCGACAGGGCGCCTGAGGAACTGGTGTGGAGGCGGGACGGCCTTTACGTGGACGCGACTTTCGGCCGCGGAGGCCACACCCGGAGAATTCTGGCTCAGCTCGCTCCGGAAGGCAGGCTGATTGCTTTTGACCGGGATCCGGAAGCGATTGAGGCATCCCGCGCGATTACCGATCCGCGGTTTCGGATTATCCATGCGCCGTTCTCTGAGCTCTGTGACCGGCTTGCCGAACTCGGTTTTGGTGACGGAAGCGTGAGCGGCGTGCTGATGGATATCGGTGTTTCTTCGCCGCAGATCGATGACGCGCAGCGCGGGTTCTCTTTCCGGTTCGACGGTCCGCTTGATATGCGGATGGATACGAGCACGGGGGAAAACGCGGCGCAGTGGCTCGCAAGAGCCTCGGAGTCCGAGATCACCCGGGTGATCGACCGGTACGGCGAGGAGCGATTTGCCCGCCGCATCGCTAAGGCAATCGCTGAGGAACGGAAGGAGAATCCGATCACGACGACGCGGCATCTTGCCGATCTCGTCGCGAAGACAGTGCCGAGAAGCCGCGGCGACTCGCAGCAGCATCCGGCAACGAGAACCTTCCAGGCGATCCGGATCTTTATTAATGGAGAGCTCGACGAACTGCAGAAGGCGCTCCCCGAGGCCGGGCGGCTGCTTGAGCCTGAGGGGCATCTCGCGGTGATCAGTTTCCATTCGCTTGAAGACCGGATCGTGAAGCAGTTCTTTTCGGACGCATCGAACCCCGGACGCGAAATTGATCCGAGGATTCCGCTCCGGGCGGACGAACTTCCGGCTCCGCTTTTTCAGCCCGCGAAGCGCATCAGGCCGACTGAGGCCGAATGTGCTGAAAATCCGAGAGCGCGTTCCGCAACGCTCCGGGTTGGCGTTAGGACGGCGGCTCCCTGGAGCAGCAGCCTGCTGCCTGAGGAGATGAGGAAATGAGCGAAAGCCGTCTTTCAGTTCTTACCGTTGTGACGCTGGCAGGCGCCGCAGTGCTTTTCATCAGTGCCTGCTCGCTTGTCACAAGCCAGTACCGTGCACGGTCGCTTGTCGCCCAGATTGAGAAGCTGCAGAACGAAGAGAGGCGGCTGAACGATGACGCAAGCGAGCTCTATATGGAGATCTCCCGCGCGGCGCTTCCGGGTTACATCGCCTCTCAGGCGATGAAGGCAGGACTCGGACCCGCGACGAGCCGGAACACGGTCGTTCTCGAATATAAGCCGGTGCCGTCTGCTGCGGCGCCGAAGGGGAATGAGCAATGAATGAAGATGCGAAAAAAAGAATAGAACGCATGAAGCTTCAGATGCTCGCCCGTGCAAAAGCGTTTTGGGAGGAGGACGGGAAAGCAAAGAAGAAGGAGCTGAAGCTTGGACCTGATGAAGATCCGCTTCTTGCGGTGAAAATTGAGCCGAAGCGCTCTTATATAGCGTTTGGCTGCATCACCGCTTTCCTCTGCGTTCTCGTGGGCCGTGCCTTCTATCTGCAGTGCGGCATCGGAACGAAATTCCTGCAGCACCAGGGTGAAATCCGCTTTGCCCGCACGCTCACTGTGCCAGCGGTCCGCGGCCGGATCCTGGACCGGAACGGTATTGTTCTCGCGTCCACGATGCCGGCCCGTTCTGTCTGGGTGGTGCCCGCGGAAACTCAGAAAGCCACCGCGCAGCAGCTTGCGGCGCTCGGGAAGCTTCTCGGCATGCCGGTTTCCGAAATCCAGCAGCGGATTGCCAGAAAACAGAATAAGAGCTTTGCCTATCTGCACCGTCAAGTTGAGGTGAGCGTCGCCAATCAGGTGAAGGCGCTCAAGATCCCGGGTGTTCATGTGTCGAGCGAAACCCGCCGTCAGTATCCGGACGGTCAGGTCTCGGCGCACGTGGTCGGCTATACGAATCTCGAGGAAAAAGGGCAGGAAGGCATCGAGCTCGCGCAGAACAAGATGCTCACCGGCGAGCAGGGCAAGCGCCGCGTGATCCGCGACCGTATGGGCCGGATCGTAGAAGACGCCTGGCTGAAGGAGCCCTCGGACGGCAAGGACATCACGCTTTCCATCGACTCGCGCCTTCAGTTCATCACGATGGATGCGCTTTCCAAAGCGGTTGAGCTTCATAAAGCGAAGGCTGGCGCCGCGATCGTGGTCGATATTCAGACAGGCGAAATTCTCGCGCTCGCGAATGTGCCGTCCTATGACCCGAACGAGCGGACTGATCTTTCCTTTGACAGACGCCGCAACCGCGCGCTGACTGACGTGTTCGAACCGGGTTCCGCCATGAAGCCTTTCGCCGTGGCGAAGGGAATCGATACCGGCGTTGTCACGCCGGACACGAAGATTGATACGAGCCCCGGAAAGCTCACGATCGGCAACCGTACGATCAGCGATACGCATAACTACGGCCTCATCTCGGTGCGTCAGGTCATCGCGAAGTCTTCGAACATCGGCACGACGAAGATCTCGCTCAAGATGGACCGCGAGGTGATGTATCAGATGTACCGCGACCTTGGTTTCGGCTCGGCTCCCCATATCGGATTCCCGGGAGCGGCCTCCGGCATTCTCCGCGACGGCAAGACCTGGCAGCCGATTGAGCAGGCAACGATTTCCTATGGCCACGGTGTTGCCGTGTCGCTCGTGCAGCTGGTGCGCGCCTATACCGCGTTTGCCCGGAACGGCGATGTGATTCCGCTCACGCTCTTCAAGACGGATCATGCCGCACAGGGGGTTCAGGTTTATAAGCCGAAGACCGCACACGAAATGCGCGGCATGATGATGGGCACGGTTGAAGTGGGCGGCACGGCTGTGCGCGCCCAGGTTCCGGGCTACTCCGTTGCCGGCAAGACCGGAACGGCCTATAAACTCGAAAACGGCCGCTATGTCCACCGCTATGTGGCGGACTTTATCGGCATCGCCCCCGCCACCAATCCCCGCGTGATTGTCGCGGTCGTCGTTGACGACCCGAGGGAAGCGGGGCATGTGGGCGGCGTCGTCGCGGCACCAGTTTTCTCTCAGATCACCGAAAGCGTCCTCCGGATCATGCACGTGGCGCCTGACAGACCTGATACGCTTCAGGGACTTGTCTTCGCGAAAACGGGCGGCACCAAGCCTGGTGTCGTTCTTGCCGGCGGACATAAACAGCAATAAAGGTATTTAAAAACATGTCAGTAGCCAATTTGGCTTCAGCCCTCGCCTGGGTGCGGGAAACCGTGCCTGAGGGGGCCGAGCTGCGGCTGGATTCCCGCCGCGTTGAGAAAGGGGATGTCTTCATTGCCGTGCCTGGACTGAAAGTCGACGGCCGGAACTTCATCAAGGCAGCCGCGGAGAAGGGAGCGGGAGCTGTGCTGATCGATGCCGCTCCTGGCAGCGCCGAGATTCCGGAAGGCATCCCGGCGCTTGAAGTCGAAGGGCTATCGAAGTCGCTCGGACGCTTTGCCTCGCTCTACTACGGCAATCCGTCCGGCGCGATGGAAGGCTTTGCCGTCACCGGCACGAACGGCAAAACAACCACGAGCCAGTGGATGGCGTCGATTCTCACGGAACTCGGCACGCCCTGCGGCGTCCTGGGTACTATTGGCTGCACGATGAACGGCCGCTCCTACAGCAGCGTGCCGCTCACGACGCCGGACCCTGTGACGCTTCAGACGCTGCTCGCGGAGCTTCATCGCGACGGCGCGAAGGCATTCTCAATCGAGGCGAGCTCGATCGGTCTGGTGCAGGGGCGTCTTGACGGCACGGCGATCAGCTATGCCCTCTTCACGAATCTCACGCGTGATCACCTCGACTACCACGGCACGATGGAAGCCTACGAAGAGGCGAAATCGCTTCTCTTCCGCTGGGAAGGCCTCAAGTGCTCGGTGATCAATATTGATGATCCGGCGGGACTCAGACTCTGCCGCGTGTCGCTCGACGCGGGTGTACGGGTGATTGCGGCGACCGCGGTCGGCACGAAGGCGCCTGAAGGCTGTGAGCTGCTCGAGGCGCGCGATGTTCAGATCGGCGCGAAGGGAATTGCCTTCACGCTCTGCTGGGCTGGCGAAGAGCGTCACGTGGAAGCGGGCGTTCTCGGTCTCTTCAATGTGGACAACATGATCGGCGCGATCGGCATGATGCTCGCCTCAGGCCGCGGTCTGGACGACGTGATCCGTGTGGCGGAGCGCCTCGCGCCTCCTCCCGGCCGTCTTCAGAAGATCACGCACCCGGGTGAGCCGATGGGCGTTGTTGACTATTGCCATACGCCGGACGCGATTGAAAAGGCGCTCACCACGCTGCGCCCTGTGGCGGAAGCCCGCGGCGGCAAGCTCTGGGCGATCGTGGGTGCCGGCGGCAACCGCGATCCGGGCAAGCGTCCGATCATGGGCGCGATCGCGGAAAAACTCTCCGACAAGCTCGTTGTGACGAGCGATAACCCCCGTTTTGAAGACCCGAAGACCATCGCGGAAGCGGTGGCCGCAGGCGCTCATTCGCCTGAAATCGTGGTTGACCGGCGAGAGGCTATCCAGGAAGTGTTCAGCCGCGCGGGTGCTGCTGACGTCATTCTGGTTGCCGGCAAAGGCCACGAGGATTATCAGGAAGTTTGCGGCGTGAAGCATCACTTCTCGGATGCGGAGGAAGTTGAGGCGGCGCTTCAGAGCCGCATGGCAAAGGAAAAAGAGGAGAAGTCGGAATGACGTTCATCACGACAGCGGGCTGGGTTGCCCAGGCGGTTAATGGGGCGGTGCTCCACGGTGATGCTGATACGGGAATTGCCCGTGTCTGCACGGACGCAAGAAAGACGGAACCGGGTGATCTCTTTGTCGGTCTTCGCGGCGAACGTTTTGACGGCACGGATTTCGCGGCTGACGCCGCGGCGCACGGCGCCTCCGCGGTGATGGTTTCCCGCCTGATCGAAGGGATCAAGGCGGTTCAGATCGTGGTGCCGGATGTGAATCAGGCGTTCTGTGAATCGGCCGCGGCCTGGCGCCAGCGCTTTTCAATTCCTGTGATCTCGGTTTCCGGCAGCAACGGCAAGACCACGACGACGCAGATGATCGCGTCGATTCTCCGCGAAGCCTATGGCCGCGACGGTTATCTCTCCACGGAAGGCAACTTCAATAACAGCGTCGGCGTTCCGATTACGCTCTGGCGTCTGAGAGACGGCATGAAGGCCGCTGTGGTGGAATCCGGCATGAGCCACCGGGGTGAGATGGCGGAACTCGCCGCGATGATCCGCCCAACGGTCGCCGTGATCACGAACGCGCAGCGCGAGCATCAGGAGTTCCTGCCGAGTGTTGAAGCGACGGCGGAAGAGAACGCCGATTCGATCAAGGCGCTTCCCGCGGACGGCGTTGCTGTCTATCCGGCGGATGATGCCTGCGCACCGATCTGGGAAAAAGCTTCCGGGCACTGCCGCCGCCGTACCTACGCGACGCAGCCTGGCGTGAGCGCGGATCTCACGGCTGAGGTGATGACGCTTGGCGGCACGACTGAAGTCCGGATTCACGCCGCGGAAGGCAGCGCCATGACCCGCCTCGATATCGGCGGCGCGCATAACGGGCATAACGCCGCGGCGGCCGCCGCCGCAGCCTTCTCAGCCGGCGTGAAGTTTGATGCTGTGATCCAGGGACTGCAGGCGTTCAAGCCTGTCGCGCGGCGCGGTGTCCGTCACCAGCTTCGTCCGGAACTGCTCCTCATTGACGACACTTATAATGCGAACCCCGACTCGATGAGAGCCGGGATCGACGTTCTCACCTCAAGCCGCGGCCCGCTCGTTCTGATTGCGGGTGACATGGGAGAAGTGGGAACCCGGGGAGCTGAATTCCATCAGGAAATCGGCCTCTACGCGAAGGAGAAGGGCGTGGGTACGCTCCTCGCCTGCGGAGACCTGATGCAGAACGCGTGCAGCGCGTTTGGCAGCGGCGCCCGGCATTATGCGGACCTTGATACCCTCTGCCGCGAGGCGGCGGAGACGGTACGCGGGATGGAGGCGGGCACGGTACTCGTGAAGGCCTCTAACTTCATGCACTTTGACCGTGTGGTGAAGGCTGTCCTCGAGGCCCTTTCAGACGCTGCAGTTTCGGAATAAAAAAATGCTTTTGTCTCTGTTTCACTGGCTGTCCGGGTACGTCCGGGCGTTTGCCGTTTTTGACTACCTGTCGCTGCGCGCCGTGCTCGCGGCGCTTACCGCTCTCGTGATTGGGCTCGCTTTCGGACCCTTCACGATCCGGGAGCTGAAGAAGCTGCATTTCGGACAGGCAGTCCGTACGGACGGCCCGAAGTCCCACCTGAAAAAGGACGGGACTCCGACGATGGGCGGCATCCTGATTCTTGCCTCGATCGCGATTTCCACGCTCCTCTGGGTAGACCTCTCAAACCGCTATATCTGGGTGGTGCTCCTCGTGACGCTCGGTTACGGATGGATCGGCTGGGCGGACGATTACCGCAAGGTCGTGAATCACGACCCGCACGGCATGAGTGCCCGCGAGAAGTTCGGCTGGCAGTCCCTGATCGGCATCATCGTGGCGGTGTATCTGTCGTTTGCCATTCAGGCGCCGGCGGATACTTCGACCTTCTCCCTGATGTGGGAGTGGGTCCGGTCCGGATTCACGCTTCCGGTGAGCGGGAAACTCGACTTCACGATCCCGTTCTTCCGCCAGATTTCGTTCCCGTTCGGCATGCTCGGCTTCATCATCCTCACGTACTTCGTTCTCGTGGGAACGAGTAACGCCGTGAATCTCACTGACGGACTGGATGGCCTCGCGGTGCTCCCCTGCGTCATGGTGGGCTCGGCGCTTGGCATCTTCGCCTACTGCGTGGGGCGCGCGGACTTCGCGTCCTACCTCCTCTTCCACTACATTCCGGGAGCGGGGGAGCTTGTGGTCTTCTGCGGCGCGATGGCAGGGGCGGGTCTTGCCTTCCTGTGGTTTAACTGCCACCCGGCTGAAGTCTTCATGGGTGACGTCGGCGCGCTCGCGCTCGGCGGCGCGCTTGGCGTCATCGCTGTGATCGTGCGTCAGGAACTTGTGCTCGCCATCATGGGCGGTGTCTTCGTGGTGGAGACACTCTCCGTCATGATCCAGACCACGTATTACAAGCGTACCCACGGCAAGCGGATCTTCCTCATGGCACCGATCCATCACCACTTCGAACTGAAGGGCTGGAGCGAAACGCAGGTGGTGACCCGTTTCTGGATCATCACGATGATTCTGGTTCTTATCGGACTCGCCACGCTTAAAATCCGCTGATGCCCGCCGGGCTGCGGCGGTGGAGAAAGAAAATGGAAAGCAAAAAGGCACTGGTTCTCGGTCTGGGAACGTCGGGATACGCTTCCGCCCTTTATCTGGCGGAGCGTGGGTGGAGCGTCCGTGTGATGGATACCCGCAGGGAGCCTTCGCTCCTTGCCCGTCTGAAGGAGCATCCTGAGATTTCGTTCACGGGCGGCACGCTCGACCCCGCAGCGGTCGAAGGCACGTCGCTTGTCGTGATTTCTCCGGGGCTTTCCCCTGAATTCTCTGACGCTGCCCCGGTCGTCTCCGAAGCGAAGAAGCTCGGAATCGAAGTGGTGGGAGAGATTGAGCTCTTCGCGCGGGAGCTTGCCCGCCTCCGTGAGGAGAAGGGCTATCACCCGAAGGTGATCGGCATTACCGGCACGAATGGAAAGACGACCACGACGTCACTCACCGCGAAGATGCTGAACGCGGGCGGCGTGAGCGCGGTGGCCGCCGGAAACATCGGCCCGAACGCGGTGACGGAGCTCACCGAGCACGATAAGGCAGGGACCCTTCCCGACGCCTGGGTGCTTGAGCTCTCAAGCTTCCAGCTTCAGACGACGGAGAGCCTTTTCTGTGACGCCGCGGCGATCACAAATGTCACCGAGGATCATATTGACTGGCACGGGAATTTCGACGCCTATCTGAACGCGAAGCGCCGGATCCTGAAGCCTGAGACACTTGCGGTGCTGAACCGCGAGGATCCGCTTTCGGCCGGAAGCGCCCTTCCGGGTGAAAAAACGGAAACCTTTGGAAGTGACGCCCCGAAGGCGCCGGGTGAATGGGGTATCGCGGAGCGTGACGGCGTTAAGTGGCTTGCCGCGGCGGAAGCGTCTGACGACGGTGTGCGGCTGCAGTACCTGATGCCCGCGGGCGCCCTTAAGATCCGCGGTGTCCATAACGCCATGAACGCGCTTACAAGCCTCGCGCTTGCCCGCGCGGCCGGTGCCTCTGAAGGGAAGGCCCTTCAGGTGCTCGCGCATTACGAGGGCGAGCCGCACCGCACGCAGTTTGTTCTCACCGCGTCGGGTGTCGACTTTATCGATGACTCGAAGGGCACGGATGCCGGCGCGACCGCGGCCGGCCTTAAGGGGCTCGGCGAAGCCGGGCAAAAGATTGTCGTGCTGCTGGGCGGCGACGGAAAGGGGCAGGATTTCAGCCCGCTGGAACCCGCGATCCGGACCTATGCCCGCGGCGCGGTGACCTATGGCCGCGATGGCGGAAAGATCGCCGACGCAATCCGTCCGTCCGGCGTTCCGCTAGAAACCGCGGCGACCGTGGAAGAGGCGACCCGGAAGGCTTTCGCGATGGCGACGCCTGGTGACGCCGTGATGCTTTCACCCGCCTGCGCGAGCTGGGACATGTTCCCGAACTACGCTGTGCGCGCTGAAGTGTTCCGCAGCGAAGCCGCGAAGATCGCCGAGGAGGCCTCCTCCAAGTGCTAGATAAACTCCGGCAGCGATTCAATCGGAAGAAGAGTGACTCGGACCCGCTCGAGTTTGAGGTCATCTATCCGAAGGAAGTGAAGGCTCCTCATCAGAGCTCAAACTACCGCGGCTCATCATTCGATTTTGACTGGGTGGTGATCGCGACAGTGTGCATCCTGATCGGTATCGGCACGGTTATGGTCTACTCGGCCTCGGTGTCGCTTGCCGACTCACCGAAGTACGGCACGACATCCACCTACTTCCTGATCCGTCACATCGCGGCTCTGGTGGTCGGCGCTATAGCGGCCTTCTTCGTGTACCACGTTCCGATGCGGGTCTGGGAAAAGATGGCGAAGCCGATCGGCATCATCTCGGTGATTCTTCTCATTCTCGTGCTGGTGCCGGGGATCGGTGTCAGTGTGAATGGTTCAAGGCGCTGGATCCGGTTCCCGGTATTCAATCTCCAGGTGTCAGAGGTAACCAAGCTTGCCGCTGTCATCTTCACATCGTGGTTCACTGTGACACGGCAGGAGTACATGCACTCTTTCCGGAAGGGTTTTATCCCGATGCTTTGCGTGATGGGGATTGTCACGGCGCTGCTCGCGCTGCAGCCTGACCTTGGCGCAACTGTTGTGGTGCTCGCGATCATCATGGGGATTCTGTTCCTTGGCGGCATCTCGTACGTGATTCTCGGTGTCGTGGGGTCTATGGTCATCACGATGGGCGTCGGCATGATTATCGCTACCCCGTGGCGTCTCGGCCGCGTGACCGCGTACCTGGATCCGTGGAATGAAGAGAATGTGCTCGGCAAGGCCTATCAGCTCTCGCACTCTCTCATCGCGTTCGGCCGCGGAGAGATATTCGGCGCGGGTCTCGGCGCGTCGGTTGAAAAACTTAACTACCTGCCGGAAGCGCATACGGACTTCATTTTTGCCGTGATTGGCGAAGAGCTCGGTTTTGTGGGCGTCGTGATTGTGCTATTCCTTTACTACAGACTTATCCGGAGTGCGTTTGAAATCGGCCGTATTGCGGTTAAGATGGACAACATTTTTTCGGGTCTGGTTGCGCAGGGTATCGGCATCTGGATCGGAGTCCAGGTCTGCATCAACGTGGCCGTGGCCACGGGCCTGATGCCGACCAAGGGCCTTACGCTTCCTCTCATGAGCTACGGCGGATCTGCCATCGTCGCGACGCTCTGCGGAATTGCGCTGCTGCTGCGGGTGGATCACGAGAACCGGGTCCAGATGCACGGCGGCTACGTCTGATGCGGCGGACGGCTGTGTCTGCGTGCTTGTTGAAGGGATTTTAGGAAAGAAATGGGATCGGACAAACATCTGGTGATTGCGGCTGCAGGTACCGGCGGACATGTGATGCCGGGGCTTGCGGTTGCGGCGGAAATGATTGCCCGGGGCTGGGAAGTTTCCTGGCTCGGGACTGAGGCCGGTATGGAGAAGATGCTGGTGTCGAAGAAGGGAATCGAATTTGACGCCGTGGACTTTTCCGGCGTCCGCGGGCATGGGCTCGCGGGAGCGGTTTCCGGAGCGGTGAAGCTCGCGAAGGCGTTCCCTGCCGCGAAAGCGATTCTGCAGAAGCGCCGCGCTACCGCATTCTTCTCGACCGGTGGCTATATCGCCGTGCCTTCCGCGATTGCGGCTCACCGCATGGGGATCCCGGCGGTGGTGATGAACTGTGATGCGGCGAGCCTTCTCTCGGTGCGCCTTGTGCTGCCCTTTATCGATGCGCTGGCCTGCGGGTTTGAAGGGGAGGCGGCGGAGCGCGGCGGCAAGAAAGCGGTGGTCACCGGAAATCCGGTCCGGCAGGAAATCACGAAGATTGATCCTCCGGCGGAACGTTTCGCGGGTCGCGGCGGACGTCTGCGTCTTCTCGTGTTTGGCGGATCACTCGGTGCGCGGTTCCTCAATCACCTGCTCCCGAGAGCCATTTCCCTGCTGCCCTCGGAGTCGAGACCTGAGATAATTCATCAGTGCGGCTTCAAAGCGGTTGATGAGGTGAAGGCGCTGTACGCCGAAGCCGGAGTTGAGGCTGCGGTGCAGCCTTTTATTGAGGATATGGCGGCAGCCTATACGTGGTCTGACCTCGTGCTCTGCCGCGCCGGCGCGACGAGTGTGTCCGAAATCTGCTCGGCGGGCGCCGCTTCGCTTCTTGTGCCGCTCGTCGTGAAGACGACGTCTCACCAGCTGCAGAATGCTCTCTTTATGGAGCAGAACGGTGCCTCGCGCTGTCTCAGACAGGATTCGCTCACGCCTGAGCGGCTTTCCGCCGTACTCGCGTCGATCGACCGTGCGCAGCTCCTCTCCATGGCTGAAGCCGCGAGAAAACTGTCTCATTCCAACGCGGCCTCTGCTGTGGCCGATATGATCGAGTCCCGTGCGGACCGTACTTTTAGGGTGTCCTGATGGCCTGGAAATTTGTTGTTAAGAACGTGCATTTCGTCGGTATCGGCGGCGTTGGCATGAGCGGCATTGCCGAAGTGATGATGAACCTCGGCTATCACGTGACCGGGTCGGACATCGCTGAAAGCGATACGACGCGTCACCTCACTGAAATGGGGGCAACGATCTGGCTTGGCCATGACGCGTCACACGTCGCCGGAGCGGACGCGGTCGTGATTTCCTCCGCGGTTCACGAAGATAACCCCGAAGTGGTGGAAGCCCGCGCCCAGCATATCCCGGTCGTTCCGCGTGCCGTGATGCTCGCGGAACTGATGCGCCTCAGAAAGGGTATCGCGATCGCCGGCACGCACGGCAAGACCACGACGACGTCGCTCACGACGACGCTGATTACGGCAGGCGGCCTTGATCCGACATTTGTGATCGGCGGCAAGCTGATGCAGGCCGGCACGAACGCCCGTCTCGGAACAGGTGAGTACCTCGTCGCTGAAGCGGACGAGTCTGACGCGTCGTTCCTCAATCTTTCTCCGGTGCTCTCGGTCATCACGAATATTGACCAGGACCACATGGATACCTACGGGCACGATTTCGAGCGTCTGAAGCAGGCCTTCACGATGTTTATCGAGCGGCTGCCGTTCTACGGCGTCGCGGTGCTCTGCTATGACGATGAGAACACCCGCTCCATCATCCCGCAGATCACAAAGCGCGTGATTTCCTATGGTCTCTCGGAAGAGGCTCAGGTGCGCGCGGTGGACGTGGAAGCCTGCGGGCTTCAGATGAAGTACACGGTGCTTCGTCCGGGCTACGACCCGCTCCCCGTGGTGCTCAATCTGACCGGTGTCCATAACGTCGTGAATTCGCTTGCGGCGATCACGGTGGCGACGCTTGTCGGCGTGTCTGATGAAGCCATTCAGAAGGGGCTTCTCACATTCAAGGGTGTCGGCCGGCGCTTTGCCCAGTACGGCGACCTGCCGGTGCCGGCGGAGAACGGCGGCGGCACGTTCCGTCTCGTGGATGACTACGGTCATCATCCGCATGAGATGGCTGCGACACTGGCCGCGGCCCGCGGCGCTTTCCCTGGACACCGCATTGTGGTGGCTTTCCAGCCGCACCGCTATACGCGTACCCGCGACTGCTTTGAGGATTTTGTGCACCTGCTCTCGCATGAGGCTCAGGTTGTGGTGCTGACGGAAGTGTATCCGGCAGGCGAAGCGCCGATCTTCGGCGCGGATGGCAGGTCGCTTGCCCGGGCTATCCGGCTCGCCGGAGGCGCGGATCTGATTTATGAACAGCGTGTTGACGATGTACCGGCCGCTATCCTGAAGGTGGTGCGGGACGGCGACGTGGTGATCACGCTCGGTGCCGGGTCGATCGGACACGTGGCATCCAAGGTTACGGAACTGTCTAAGAATGAAGGAGACCGCGCATGATGGCGGCGAAGGATCTGGGGAAGGTTGCAGTCCTCATGGGTGGAAAGTCGAGCGAACGCGAGGTTTCCATTTCGAGCGGCACGGGAGTGCTGAACGCGCTTCGATCTCAGGGCGTGAACGCTGAGGCGTTTGATCCGGGCAAGCAGCCGCTCGCTGAACTCGCGCTCGGCGGCTATGACCGCGCCTTCAATATGCTGCACGGTCTCGGCGGCGAGGACGGTACGATCCAGGGCGTGCTCGAGTGGATGCAGATCCCGTATACCGGGTCTGGTGTTCTCGCGAGCGCGATCGGTATCGATAAGCAGGCAACCTGCAATCTCTGGGAGAACGCGGGGCTGCCCGTGCCGGAAGGTTTCCAGGTGTCAGATCCGTCAGAGGCCGCGGAAATCATCCGCCGCCTCGGCCGGAGTCTCGTTGTGAAGCCGAATAAGGATGGCAGCTCCTTTGGTGTCGAGAAGCTTGAGGACGCCACTGAGGAGACGCTCGCTGAGGCGATCCGCCGGTCACTCGAGGTGGAGGATGATCTCGTTGTTGAACGCCGCATTCATGGCCGCGAATTCACCTGCGCCGTACTCGGCGAAGGGAAAAACGCGAAAGCGCTTCCCGTGATTGAAATCATGGCGCCGAACGGTGACTACAACAGCGTGAACAAGTATCAGGGAAACGAAGTCCGCTATGCCTGCCCGGCTGATCTCCCCGAGGAGACTGCGCGAGCCATGGCGGAAACGGTTGAAAAGGCTTACCGTGTGATTGGAGCCCGGGGCTGGGGCCGTATCGATCTCATGATGGAGCCCTCGGGCCGCTTCTATCTTCTCGAGATCAACACGAACCCTGGCATGACGCCGCATTCTCTCGTTCCGATGGCGGCCCGTGCGGTCGGTATTCCGTACGAGGAGCTCGTGCTCCAGGTGGCATCTGAAGCCCGTCTGGACCACGCGGTCTGAGACGGAAAGAGAGGCGGATCGTCATGACTCAGGCCAATGCATCCGGAAAAGTGAGACGGGGAGCCGGGCTTCTCGCGCTCATCTGCTTTCTCGTGCTTGCCGGTCTCGGCATCCGCTACGTCGTTCATCAGCCGTACTTCGATATTCACCATATTGAAGTGACGGGGGATACGTCCTTTACGAACGTCGGGGCACTGGAAAAAACGCTCTGGGAAAAGCTGAACGGCAACTATTTCTTCGCGGATCTCGATCCGATGCGCACCGCGGTTGAAGAGGTGCCGTGGGTGGCGTCCGCGCGGGTTGAGCGGCTTTGGCCTGATACGATCAGAGTTGAAATTGAAAAGCGCCGCCCTATCGCGATCTGGGGCGGGACGCGTCTGATTTCCGACCGGGGTGAGATTTTCGCCCCGAAGAATCTGGATACGCCGGAGGCTCAGGGACTCCCGTCCTTCTCGGGGCCTGACGCCATGGCGCACGAGGTGGTGGAGATGTACGGGCCGCTTTCCGCCGCGGCGGAAAGACTCGGCACGAAGATCCGGGACCTCTCGGTTACGGATCGCGGCTCCTGGTCTGTTGTGATCGAGGGAGGCGACATTCCGTCGACCAAGATTGAGCTCGGACGCAATACGCGTGACAGCCGCGTGCAGGACAGGCTGGAACTTGTCGCCGCGCACTATCAGGAAGTCTCGCGCATGATGGGAGGACCTCCCGGCTCGATCGACGCCCGTTACGTCAACGCCTTCGCGGCCACGCTGCCGCGGGAGCGGCCGAAGACCGATTCTGAGCCGTCTGCTCCGAACAAGGCAGCGGGCAGCGTGAAGCCGGCTGCGGCAGCCGGGCCTGGACCCGCCGGCGCGGATCGCGCAGGAACGACACGAAAGGGGCCGTCTGTATAAGCGGATCTGTTATGGACAACAACAATTTACTGGTAGCGCTTGATGTAGGCAGCAGCAAGGTAGCCGTGATCGTGGCCGATCCCGGCGCCGATGGGGTCGTGAAGATCTGCGGCCTCGGCTCCGCGCCGTCTGCCGGCATCCGAAACGGTGTCGTGATCGACATCAATGCCGCCGTAGGTTCCATCCGGGCGGCGTTTGATGAGGCTGAGCGGACATCCGGTCTCCATATCTCAGAGGTCTATACGGCCTGTGAGGATCCCCGTCTTCGGTTCTTCAATAACACGGGGGCAACTCCGGTGCGAGGAACGGAGATCGGCCAGGAGGAACTCAATGCCGCGACAGAGCATGTCGGCGATGTCGCGCTCCAGGGAGACGCCAAAGTTCTGAAAATGCAGGTCCTCGGCTACTCGGTGGACGGAGAGGCGGGAATTCTGAACCCTGTGGGAATGTCCGGAAAGCGGCTTGAGGCGACAGCGCATCTTGCCTGCGGTCTTCCGACCACGGCGACCAATCTCTTCCGCTGCGTGAGGCGCAGCGGTGTCGAGGTGAAACACTGGCAGATTCCGGTCTGGGCCGCGGCGAACTCGGTGCTCACCGAGTCGGAGAAAGAGCTCGGTGTCTGCCTGATCGATATCGGTGCCGGCACGGTGGATGTCACGGTCTACAGCGGCAGCAAGCCCTGGTACACCGACATTATTCCGGTGGGCGGTCTCGCGGTGACGCACGATATCGCGGCGCTTTTCCAGCTGAACGAGGATGAGGCTGAGAGAATCAAGCTGAAGTACGGCAGTGCGGATCCGACAAAATTCACGGGCGCTGACGTGGTGGATCTCGCCGATATCCGCCGGAGCACCCGGCCGGGAGAAGCGATTGAAGTGATCGCACAGGAGAAGCTCGCTGAAGTGGTGCAGGCTAGACTGGAGGAGATCCTTTCCTTCGTGAAGGAGCGGCTCCAGGCGTCCAAGTTTGATCAGATGATTCCGGCGGGTATTGTGCTCACCGGAGGCGTGACTCAGACCGAAGGATTCCTGAAACTCGCGGAAGATGTGTTTGAGCACAACTGCCGCATCGGAGCCCCGGATATTGTCGCGGGTCTTGGCGGCGCGGGGAATTCTCCTGCCTGGACTGTGGTGGCCGGACTCCTTAAAGAGGCGGCTCACATCGCCCAGAAAGGCCGGCATTCAGAGGAAAAAGGCCAGAAGCGTCTGAGGAAGGGCTTTTTCTCAACCATCAAGCACTGGTTTATCGGAAATTATTAAGCAACAAACCCCGAGAATGGGGCAAAATATACTAAACTCTGACGACGCCTTTAAGATCGGAAGAAACAACACACAGCGAGGGTAACGCGGGCCGACCAGGCTTTGGGCGGCGTTACCCGTTCGGCAGCATCACGGAGAAGGGCAATGAGTAGTTTTGAAATGCTGGGTAAGGATCCGCGCAACACGGTGATCAAAGTGATCGGCGTGGGTGGCGGCGGTGGAAATGCCGTCCAGTATATGGTGGATCAGGGGGCTGACGGTATTGAGTTTATCGCGGCCAACACCGATCATCAGGCTCTTGCCATGAATAAGGCTCACGTGCTTCTGCAGCTCGGCGAAAGCGGGCTCGGCGCCGGGGCGAATCCTCAGGTTGGCGAGAAAGCCGCCATTGATTCTACTGAAAAAATCCGTGACGCCGTGTCCGGCGCTCATCTGCTCTTTATTACAGCCGGCATGGGCGGCGGCACCGGTACGGGCGCCGCTCCTGTTATCGCGAAGATCGCGAAGGAAGAAGGCATTCTCACCGTCGGTGTTGTGACGAAGCCTTTCTCCTATGAAGGCACGGCCCGCAAGCAGCGCGCCGAAGAAGGCATTGCCCATCTGAAGGAATACGTCGACTCCCTCATCGTCATTCTGAATGACCGTCTTGAGGACGAATTCGGCGAAGACGCCACGATGGAAGAATGCTTCAACGCCGCGAACGATGTGCTCTACAAGGCCTGCCACGGCATTGCGGAAATCATTCATACGCCGGGTCTGATCAACGTCGACTTCAATGACCTCAGCACGGTGATGCGTGAGCACGGCACGGCCCTGATGGGTTCGGCCACGGCTTCCGGTCCGAACCGCGCTGAAGAAGCGGCGAAACTCGCCGTTTCTAGCCCGCTGCTTGAAGGTTCCGATCTTACCGGTGCCCGCGGTCTCCTTGTTTATGTCACGGCAAGCAACTCTCTGAAGCTCTCTGAGCCGAGAAAGGTGATGAAGGTCCTGAGCGACTTCGTGTCGAAGGGCGCCAACGTTATCTTCGGTTCGGCCCGTGATGACAGTCTCGGGGACGAGCTCCGCGTTACGGTGGTGGCGACCGGTATGGACAGCCCGCTCACCGAGCAGGAGAAGGCTCAGACCGGGATGCGTCCGGAAAATATGTGGAATTCCATTTTCTCGGGATCTTCGGCCAATGCTGACCAGCCGGCACAGCCCGCTCAGCCTGCACCTCAGGCCGCGGCTCCTGCGCCCCGCGCGCCGGAACCCGTGAAGGCAGCCCCGGCTCCCGAGATGCCGCATTTCGCGGCGGATCCCACGCCGGCAGCACCGGTGCATGAGGCCGCTCCGGCCGCCGCTGCGCCGCACTTTGAACATAAGACCGGCGAAACAGCACCGCTTTTTGGGTCGCAGCCCCTGGAAACTCCGGCCGCGGCTCCTGCCGCAGCGCCCGCGAAACCCGCCGCTCCGGCTCCTCAGCCGCAGGCTGAAGCGCCTAAGCCTCAGGCCGCGGCTTCCCAGCCGAACGTCTGGAATTTCTCCGGTACGTTCGATGAGGAAACAATCCGAAATCTTCAGACCCCCGCTTACCTGCGCAACAAGGGACGCCACTGATCGCCCTTTTTGCGGCTAGAATAGCCGGCGCCTGAATTTTCCGGCGGCAGAATGCAAGTTCTGCCGCCTATTGAACTTATTGGTACTTTTTATGCTGAAGCAAAGAACGCTGAGGGAATCTGTCTCGACCGTCGGAATCGGTCTGCACAGCGGCCGCAGAATTCATCTCGTGATGAAACCTGCCGCTGCCGGCACCGGTATTGTGTTCCGTCGGACGGACCTCACGCCTGCCGTAGATATTCCTGCTGTCGCGACAAACGTGAATGACACGCGGCTCGCGACGACGGTGAATGTCGGTCAGGCGCGCGTGTCCACAATCGAGCATCTGATGAGCGCCTTCAACGGTCTTGGGATCGACAACTGCCTCGTTGAGGTGGATGCCCCTGAGATTCCGGTGATGGATGGCTCAGCAGCGAGCTTCGTTTTCCTGATTCACGCGGCCGGTATCGTTGAGCAGAATGCTCCGAAGCAGTTTGTGCGGATTCTGAAGACGGTTGAGGTGAAGGAAGAAGGAAAGTGGGCGAAGCTTGAGCCGCATTTCGGCTTCAGTCTTGAATTTTCCATTGATTTTCACCATCCGGCGATTGACTCCACGATTCAGAGCACGAAGGTCGACTTCGCCCACGACTCCTATGAGAAGGACGTGGCCCGGTCGCGCACGTTTGGCTTTGTGAACGATGTGGAGTTCCTCCGCTCGATCGGCCTTGCCCAGGGCGGTTCGCTCGATAACGCCGTTGTGATGGATGATTACCGGGTGCTGAATAACGACGGTCTGCGCAGCCGCGACGAATTCGTGAAGCATAAGATCCTCGACGCGATGGGCGACCTTTACGTTCTTGGACACCCGATGCTCGCGGCGTACAGCGCATGCAAGTCGGGTCACGCCCTGAATAACAAGCTGCTCCGCGCGTTGCTCGCGGATGCTACCGCCTGGGAAATCGTGACGTTCACCGAAGCGGAAAAGGCTCCGGCTGACTTCGCCTTCCGTCCGAATCTCGCGATTGTCTGACAGGGCGGCTACTTTTCGAGCGACTCAGCAAGACTTTCAAGCGATTTCCGCGTGACACTGCCTTCCGGCAGCGCGCGGGCTTTCTCCCGGATGGCGGCAGCGGCATCCGGGTTTGCTTTTCTGGGTTCGCCGGTGGCGGTTTCGGTGCGGCCGGAGAGCGATTCGTGAAGCCCCGGATTCACGCCCACCGTGATTTCGGGCACCGGAAAGCCGCAGGCCTTCTCCACTTCGCGCCGAAGGGTCGGAAGCAGATTCTTCAGCTGATAGACCTGAGACTGATCCTTGACGATCAGGCGGACCGCTCCGTCAGGCGACACAAAGACCTGACCGGGTGACGTGAACGAGATGCGGAGGAAGCGGCGCTCGCAGATACGGTTCAGTGCGGGCAGGATGCGCCGCGAGACGGCAAGCCTCAGCTCGAGCGAATCCATTCCCTGCTCATCAGAATTCAGAAAACGGAGGCTCCTCTGAAAGCCAGCCCCCGAGCGGATGCGGTCTTTCATGGTTCGTTCCGATTGGGATTTACGTTGATAGGGAAAGTATAGCGGGGCGAAATCCCCGATTACTGAAGGAGAATCGTTTTTTCTTAATAGCTATGTGCGATAATCCTTTATTCTTTTTCCGTACCCTTAAGGCGTAAGCCTGATAAAAAGGGTGGAAATTCTACCGATTTCAAAATTTACCTCATGCCGTTTTTAGTCCGGCCGAGGGGACGATATGTTTGACGGAATTCTTACGAAAATTTTTGGCAGCCGAAATAACCGCCTTGTGAAGGCGTACCGTCGGCGCGTTGCCCAGATCAATAAGCTGGAACCTGAGCTGAAGAAGCTCACCGATGATCAACTGAAGGCGAAGACTCAAGAATTCCGCGACAGGCTCCAGAAGGGCGAAACGCTGGACGACCTGCTGCCGGAAGCTTTCGCTGTTGTGCGTGAGGCCTCTTCGCGAGTGCTTGGCATGCGTCACTTCGATGTGCAGATGATCGGCGGTATGGTGCTGAATGATGGCAAGATCGCTGAAATGAGCACCGGCGAGGGCAAGACGCTGACCGCCACGCTTGCGGTTTACCTGAACGCGCTGCCCGGCAAGGGCGTGCACGTGGTGACCGTGAACGACTACCTCGCCAGCCGTGACGCAAAGTGGATGGGGCAGCTCTATGAGTGGCTCGGCCTCACGGTCGGCGTGATTCTGTCGAACGAGCAGGATCCGGCTGTGAAGCGCGCCGCTTACGCTGCTGATATTACGTACGGCACGAATAACGAATTCGGTTTCGATTACCTCCGTGACAACATGGAGTACGAACCCGGGAACCGCCGTCAGCGTCCGCTGAACTACGCGATCGTCGACGAAGTGGACTCGATTCTGATTGACGAGGCGAGAACCCCGCTCATCATTTCGGGTCCGGCCGAAGACAATATCGATCTCTATCAGGCGATGGATCAGATTCCGGCGCTCCTCACCCGTCAGAAGGGCGAGAAGGAACCGGGTGACTACTGGGTGGATGAGAAGCAGCATCAGGTTTACCTCTCTGACCAGGGTCACGAGACTGTGGAGAAGATCTTCACCGAGCGCGGTCTGATTACGAACGGCCGCAGTCTCTACTCGCCTCAGAACATCATGCTGATGCATCACCTCATCGCCGCGCTGAAGGCTCATACGCTTTTCCAGCGCGACAAGGAATACGTGGTGCAGAACGGCGAAGTGATCATCGTCGACGAATTCACGGGCCGTCTGATGCCGGGCCGCCGCTGGAGCGACGGTATTCATCAGGCTGTTGAGGCGAAGGAACACGTGAAGGTGCAGCAGGAGACCATGACGATGGCCTCCATCACCTTCCAGAACTACTTCCGTATGTATGACAAGCTGTCCGGCATGACCGGTACGGCTGATACCGAAGCGTACGAATTCCAGGACATTTACGGTCTGGAAACCGTCGTGATCCCGACCAACCGTCCGATGATCCGTATCGATCAGCAGGACAAGGTCTTCAAGACCGCGAAGGAAAAGTACGATGCGATCGTGAAGGATGTGAAGGATTGCTACTCGCGCGGCGAGCCGGTGCTTGTCGGTACGACCTCGATTGAGAATTCCGAGCTCCTCAGCCACCTGATGGAGAAGGAAGGCATTCCGCATAACGTCCTGAACGCGAAGCAGCATGAGCGTGAAGCTCAGATCGTTGCCGAAGCCGGCCGTCCGGGGGCTGTGACGATCGCCACGAACATGGCAGGCCGCGGTACCGATATCGTGCTCGGCGGCAGCATTTCGAAGGTGGTGGATGCGATCCGCCATGACGAATCGCTGACTGAAGAGCAGAAGAAGGCGAAGATCGACGAAGAGAAGGCCGCCTGGCAGACGGTTCACGAACAGGTGGTGAAGAGCGGCGGTCTCCGGATCATCGGTTCCGAGCGTCACGAATCCCGCCGTATTGATAACCAGCTCCGCGGCCGTTCCGGCCGTCAGGGCGACCCGGGCAGCACCTGCTTCTACCTCTCGATGGAGGATAACCTCCTCAAGATCTTCGGCGGTGACCGCATGAAGGCGATGGCGACGCACCTGAAGCTCGAGGAAGGCATTCCGATCGAGAGCAAGATGCTCTCCCGCATGATCGAAAACGCTCAGCGCAAGGTCGAAGCCCGCAACTACGACATCCGTAAGCAGCTGCTCGAGTTCGATGACGTCCAGAACGATCAGCGTCATGAGATCTACAAGGTGAGAAACGAGATTCTCGACTCTCAGGATCTCTCCGAAAGCGTCCGCGAAATGCGTCACGGTTTCTACTCCGACCTCGTCCGTCAGTATGTGCCGGCCGAGACGGTGGAAGATCAGTGGGATCTCGATGGCCTCACCTCCACGCTGCGCAGCGAGTGGGCGGTGAACCTCGATACCAAGGCCTGGATGGAAGAGGACGAGAGCCGTACGGACGAAGACCTCGAGCAGAAGGTGCTTGACGAAGCCGACCGCGTCTATAACGAAAAGGTCGAGCTCGTGGGCGCCGATGCCTGGAACGGTTTCTGCCGCTCGGTGCTGCTGCAGGTGCTGGACCAGACCTGGCGCCAGCACATCAGCGCGCTTGACCTTCTGCGTCAGGGCATCTTCCTGCGCGGCTACGCTCAGAAGCAGCCGAAGCAGGAGTACAAGAAGGAAGCCTTCACGATGTTTGAGGAGCTTCTTGATCTGACGCGTGAAGGCGTGATCCGCATCCTGATGCAGGTTCAGATCCAGATGCCGGAAGAGGCTGAAGAGGCTGAACACGAAGCGACAGAAGAAGCCCAGCGTCAGGTGGATGCCGCTCAGGCTTCCCAGGCTGAGTTCACCTCCCTCACCGCGCCGGAGAATGAGCTCGAGGCCCAGGAACCTACGGTGGATGACATCGCTTTTGCCGGTGTCGGCCGCAACGATCCCTGCCCGTGCGGTTCCGGCAAAAAGTTCAAGGACTGCCACGGCAAGCTGAGCTGATCAGACGCCGTTTTCCGATAAGGAAATGAAAGCCTGGCCTCAGGCGGAGTGATCCGCGGCCAGGCTTTTTTGCGCCCGGGCGAAGAGCGTCCCGCGCGGCGGACCGCCTCAGTCGGGGCCGCGCTTTTTCTGTTATCGTCAGCAGTAACAGCCGGAGAGATTCCGACTCAAGACACAAAGCGTCCGGCGGGTGAACGAACCGGACGGGAAGGAAGGCGATCGAATGAATGCGAAAGAGATGGTGAAGGCGATGCGGGTAGGGCTTGAACCGATCCGTAAAGTGGAGATCGGGGCACTCGAAGATGTGCTCTGTATCCGGTTTCCGGAGAAAAGCGGGGTCTGGGTCAAGTCTTCAGGCGGCATGCCTTTTGTGAGACCGGAGAAGTCTCTCCACTCCTTCTGTGTTCTGAGAGGAGATGAAGGCGAGGGCGCAAAGCCCCGCAAGCACCGGCTCCTCTGCCTTATCTCTGATGGCCGTGTGCCCGATAAGTCGAGTGTGAAGGAGGTGCGGGACGAGCTCTCTGAGGACGGCTGGCTTCGGGCTATCCGCCGATTTTCCTCTGACGGCAGCGAAGCCACCGCGGCCGCTCTCAAGTGCTTCGTGGAATTTATTCCGGTGACACTCGATGTCATCCGCCTTGAAACCCCGAGAGGGTACCTCGTGATCGCGGCGACCGACGCGCCGCTGACTCATGACGCCGCGGATGAAGCAGCGAGCAGGGCATTCAGCGATTCCGGCGCGGAGGCTTTTGTGCTGATTGACGCGCCGCATGAAAACGAGGACGCCGGGAAGATCTCAATCGACAGTTTCTACGCCATGCTGGCAGCGGGGCTCTCAGATGCCGCGCGGGCTGAAAGCGTCTGATCCGGTAAGGGGCCTGATATGAATACAGAACTTGAGCAGTCGCTCCTTGGGCTCGCGAAGCAGATATCGTCCCTTCTTCCGCCGCCCGCGGATCAGGTTGACTGGAGCCGTCCCGCGTTCCGCTGGGAGAGGCGCCAGTATCTCGGGATGACCGCCGGAAGGCTGGAGCCTGTGGAAAACATCGCGACGATTGACGCCGCGGATATTCTCCACGTTGACCGTCAGAAAGAAATCATCCTCGCGAATACCGAGAGTTTCGTGAAGGGGCTTCCGGCAAATAACGTGCTCCTCACCGGAGCGAGAGGGTCGGGGAAGAGCTCCCTCATTCACGCCTGTCTCGCCGCGTACTGGAAAGAGGGGCTGCGGCTGATCGAAGTGACCCGCGACTATCTGATGGATCTTCCGGATATTGTCCGGATCATTTCAAAGCGCCCGGAGCGTTTCATTCTCTTCTGCGATGACCTCGCGTTCGAGGCGGGCGAGGGAAGCTACAAAGCGATGAAGGCCGTGCTCGACGGATCGATTTCCGCGGGCGGCGACAACCTGATCGTTTATGCCACCTCAAACCGGCGTCACCTGATGCCGGAGAAGGCAAGCGATAACCTGGAGAGCCGCCTTGATGAAGACGGCCTGCTGCATCCGGCAGAAACAATCGAGGAGCAGCTTTCGCTCTCGGAGCGGTTCGGTATCTGGCTCTCCTTCTATCCGTTCTCGCAGGATGAGTATCTCGATATTGTGAAAAAGTGGCTTGCCGTACTGAAGGTTGACCCGGAGCGGGCAGCCTCTGACGACATGCGTTTTTCTGCGCTGCAGTTCGCGCTTGAGCGGGGATCCCGTTCCGGCCGGGTGGCGCAGCAGTTTGCACGGGCGGCCGCATCGCGGCTCGCTCTGGGGAAAGGACTTCCGTAAAAAATGGCAGAGCAGCAGGTGGAACGGAAGGCGGTCGAAGTGGCCGCCGGCATTCTTATCCGTAAGGACGGCACGATCCTGATGGGGTCGCGGCCAGAAGGCAAACCCTACGCGGGGTACTGGGAATTCCCGGGCGGGAAGTTCGAGCCCGGAGAAACCGCGCATGAAGCGCTGGCGCGTGAACTCCGCGAGGAGCTGGATCTGGATATCGGAGCGTCAACCCCGTGGCTCGTGAAGGTGATCGACTATCCGCATGCCCGCGTGAGACTTCACTTCCGGAAGTGTCATGACTGGAAGGGAGAACCCCGTTCCATGGAGCATCAGCAGTTCGGGTTCTATCACCGGGCCCGGCTTCCCGCAGGTGAGCTGCTCCCGATGGATGATCTGATCGCGGGCTGGATTGAACTCCCCCGCGTGGCGGCCTGGATTCCGCAGAAGGGCGGAGATATCGAGGCCCGGGTGGTACGGGCGAAGGAAGCCGGTGCCGGTCTTATCTGGGTTGAGGGCGAGAAGCCCGTGAGCAGTGATTCCGGCTGGACCGGGAGTTTCGCGCGGAGCGAAGCCGAGGTGAGTCTCGCTGCGGCGAACCGCGCGGACTTCTCCTTTATCCGCAAGGGAGTCACAGGGCTCGGCGAAGAGCACGAAATTCCGGTGTATCTCCCGGCTGAGTCGGCATCTGAAGCGGCTGCCGCGGAAGAGGCCGGAGCTCAGGGCGTGTGGCTTGAGTTTTAGCGGTTTCCCCGGCCTTTTCCGGGGTCAGTCTCTTCAGTCGTAAAGTCACCCGGATCGAGCTGATCCGCGCTTCCGGGGGCTCCTTCAATCCGGTAGCCCCCGCTCGCCCATTCCCCGAGGTCGATCATCCGGCAGCGTTCCGAGCAGAACGGGCGGTAGGGATTATCGGTGCTCCAGACGACCTCTTTCCCGCAGGTCGGGCACTTGACGGTAAAGGGCTTTTCAGAATTCTTTTCTTCTGTCATATCAATTGATCCTCAAGCGGCTTCTGCCGCTCTGAGATAGCGCTGGTGAAGGGTATCGGCTGCGCTTAAAAGTTCGGGGAGGCTCCCCGCGTTCACGATCACATCGTCCGCTTCTTCAATCCGCTCCCAGCGTCGGGACTGAGCCCGGATGATGGCGAGAGACTCTTCGCGGCTTAAGCCTGAGCGGCTCCGCAGCCGTTCGCACTGGAGCGGCATCGGGCAGTCAATTACGAGAAGCCGGCTGAGAATCGGCCGAAGCTGAAGAATGGAAGGAAAAAGCGGGATCGCGATGACGGCGTAGGGGGAATTTTCCGCGCCGGTCCGGATCTTTTCCATCAGAGCTTTCCGAACAAGCGGATGAATGATGGATTCAAGCGTCCGGCGCGCGGCATCATTTGCAAACACGAGCTCCCGCATTTTCGCGCGGTCCATCGCGCCATCCGGGCGGATGAAGTCCGCGCCGAAAATCCGTTCAATTTCCGGCATCGCGGCACCACCCGGAGCGGTGAGGCTCCGGGACTCCGCATCCGCGTCAGCGACAAGGCACCCCTTGCTGGCGAGATAGTCCGACACGGTCGTTTTCCCGGAGGCGATGCCCCCGGTGAGTCCCAGAACCCAGGGTTTGCTGTTTGTCATGATGAAACAGGAGAAGGCGGAAGCCTCTTAAAAAATTACCCGATTCATTCTACGCAATGCGGAGGCACTGACTGACGGTTTTCAGAACCGCTGATACTTTTCTGAAAGCCAGCCTGAGATCGCGCCCACTCCCCCGCAGATCATGGAAAGAATCACGAGGCCGATGGACGGAAAGCAGTAGATGATCGCGAGGAGGTAGCCCCAGCCCCGAATGGCGGCGAGATAGTAAATCAGGGCGCAGATCATGGCGGCAGGAGCAAATGGGATCATCAGCAGCACCGGAATGATCAGGAACCAGATAAGCGTCAGCCCGAAGAATGAATGCACTCCGGAGAAGTAGCTGACTGCGTCCCAGGCGAAGATAAAAGCCGTGATGCCGTACCCGATATAAAGAATCGTCAAAATGGCGGAGAAGATGGATCTCATGATCAGGCCTTTTTCGAAAATTTCTCAGCGGAAAAGAAAATGATCGCCGCGGCCGCGAGGTCAATCACTGTCCAGAGCGTTTTGCTGAGATGAATCGGAATAATGGGGTTGAAGAGAATGGCTGCCGCGCCGTACGCCCAGGGGAGCAGCTCATGCCCCTGCTTCCAGGATTCATAGGCGAGACACGCGAAGGTGATCGTCCCGATGATCCGGATGAAGACATAGATTCCATAGGGAAGAGGAAGCGCGGCCGCCGCGATGATGGCTGCCGCGGCGTAAAGCACAAGTTTCGGCATGGTGTCTCCGGTTGGGGTGGTCCGCACGGTGTTTTCTCAAGGAACCCCTGATACCGGGGGCAAAGAAGAAGATCCGTCGGTGTGTATGCCGATATTGTAATCTATTTAGTTACGTAAACACAATCGGAATCGATTCCTGTACGTATCGGAACTCGGGGTAATGGCGGGGATAGGGGAGAAAAGAAGGATGGGGCGCAGAAACGAAAAAAGGAGATGTCTTTCGACATCTCCTTTTTGAAATCTGGTCGGGGTGAGAGGATTCGAACCTCCGACTTTCACGTCCCGAACGTGACACTCTACCAGGCTGAGTCACACCCCGAGCTTCGCAGAATAGCTGTTTTTAGGAGCTAAACGGTTCGAAGAATTCAAATGATAATCCGTTTTCAGAAAATGTCAAGAACTTTTTCATTTTAATTTTCCGGATGGGAAGGGACAGAACGTAAAGCGTTTGACTTTACTTTAAAAATCTATGATAATAACTAGCTCGATTCCCTTTCAAGGGTACCGATTTCCAGAGCAGCGTCGGACAGACCGTCCGATGCTATCCCGATACAAGAAGGTTTCACAGCAGCAGCTGAGTGAAACAGTGAGGAATTACATGTACGCAATTATCAAGACCGGCGGCAAGCAGTACCGTGTCTCCGAAGGCGACCTGCTCAAGGTTGAACTCCTCGGCGACGTCAAGGTTGGCGACAAAGTCACCCTGTCCGAAGTGCTCGCCGTTGGCGAAGGCAAGGAACTGAAGGTCGGCACCCCGACGGTTGAAGGCGCTTCCGTGACCGCTTCCGTGGTCTCCGAAGGCCGTGCCGATAAGGTTCGCATTTTCCAGTTCCGCAAGCGCAAGCACTCCAAGAAGAGCGCTGGCCACCGTCAGTACTACGTCGAGCTGAAGATCGAAACGATCGCGGCTTAATTTAATTAAGTTTTTTCTAGAGGAATAGGAAAAAATGGCACATAAAAAGGGCGGCGGCTCGACCCGCAACGGACGCGATTCCAAGGCTCATCGCATGGGCGTCAAGGTTTTCGGCAGCCAGGTGATCAACGCTGGTTCCATCATTGTTCGCCAGCGCGGCACTGGCTTCCACGCCGGTGACAACGTCGGCATGGGCCGTGACCACACGCTGTTTGCTACCGTTACTGGTACGGTTCAGTTCGAAGTCAAGGGACCCAAGAACCACCAGTACGTCAAGGTTGTCCCGTTGGCCGCCTAATTGGGCAGCTGGCAGCTTTGAATGCAAGAGCCCTGTCGTTTTGCGGCAGGGTTTTTTTGTTGATTGGAAAGAAATAAAGCCTCTTCCGGCAGGGGGAGGGCAGAAACCGGGGAGCCATCCTCTCCGGATCGCCCATTAAGCAGCAAGCTGCCGGAAAACACATCGGCAGAGGCATCGCGCCGCGCGGCAGGAAAGCCGGACGCGGTTTGTAGATATACTCAAAAGACTGGTGTTGAAGGAGCCGCTCCGGGACTTATCCCGGAAGGTGAAAACAAAGGCTGGGCTCCTAAGTAAATGAATACGGGCGGAATGATCCGCCTCGCAGGAAACCACAAGGGGGCCATCGGTGCCGGACGGCATCAGGCCCATACGAAAGAATCAGGCAACAAGGACGGAACTTGCTGTGAAATTTATTGATGAAGCATCTATTGATGTAATTGGCGGGAACGGCGGCAATGGCTCCGCATCGTTCCGGCGTGAAAAATTTATTCCCCGCGGCGGCCCGAATGGCGGCGACGGCGGACGTGGCGGCTCGGTGTGGGCTGTCGGCGATGAGAATATCAACACGCTGATCGACTACCGCTTTACGAGAAAGTTTGTGGCGCCGTCAGGCGAACACGGCATGGGCTCCGACTGCTACGGCCGGGCCGGCAAGGACATCATCCTTCGCATGCCGGTCGGCACGATCATCACGGACGAAAAGTCCGGTGAAGTGATCGCTGACCTTTCCGAAAACGGCAAAAAGGCCCTGGTCGCCGCTGGCGGCAAGGGCGGTCTCGGCAACCTTCACTTCAAGAGCCCGACGAACCGCGCTCCCCGTCAGTTCACGCTCGGTGAACCCGGCCAGGCGCGTTCTCTCAGGCTCGAGCTGAAGGTCCTCGCTGACGTCGGTCTTCTCGGCTACCCGAACGCGGGCAAGTCCACTTTCATCACGGCGGTGTCGAATGCCCGCCCGAAGATTGCGGACTATCCCTTCACCACGATGTCGCCTCACCTCGGCGTTGTCCGTATCGAGCAGGAAAACAGCTTTGTGATCGCTGATATTCCGGGCCTTATCGAAGGCGCGGCTGAAGGCGCCGGACTCGGCCACGAGTTCCTGCGGCACCTCGAGCGTACGAAGCTCCTTCTGCACATCATCGACGCGATGCCGTTTGATGGCGAGGATCCGATTGAGAAGGCTCACGCGCTTGTGCGTGAACTTGGCAAGTACAGTGACACGCTGCTCGCGAAGCCCCGCTGGGTTGTCGTGAACAAGCTTGACCTGGTGCCTGCCGAAGACCGCGAAGCGCTTGTGAAGAAGCTGCGCGACGCGCTCTGCCCGGACGGTCGTCCGTTCTTCGCGATTTCCGCGGCAACGCGAGAAGGCACGAAGGAAGTCGTGATGGCGATTGCTCAGTTCCTCGACGAACAGCGCCGCGCTGAGCGCCTCAAGGCTGAGGCCGAGCGGAATCCGCGTTTTGCCAACACGGATGAAGCTGCCGAAGAGCCCGCTGCCGAAACCGCCTCTGAAGAAGCGGCTGGCGATAAGGCTGATTCGGAGTAACAACTGCGGGGCCGGATATTCCGGCCCCCTTTATTGCCTGGGGGAGAAGGCATGACAGCGATCAAATCAGTGGTTGCGGATGCGAAGCGCATCGTCATCAAGGTCGGCACAGCGCTGCTGACGGATAACGGCCGGGGGCTCGACGAGAAGGCGATCGCCAATCTTGCGGAAGAGCTTTCCGCGGTGCAGAAGCTCGGCCGAGAAGTGGTTCTCGTCTCTTCTGGCTCCATCGCTGAAGGCGTGCGTCGCCTCGGCTGGGATCGCCGCCCGACTGAGGTCGGTCAGCTGCAGGCCGCGGCTGCCGTGGGCCAGATGGGTCTTGCCCAGGCGTACGAAACGGAATTCGCGAAACGCGGCGTGAAAACCGCGCAGATTCTCCTCACCGGAGCGGATCTCGCTGACCGCACGCGTTACCTCAACGCGCGCTCCGCGCTCCTCACGCTGCTCTCCCTTGGCGTCGTTCCCGTGATCAATGAGAACGACACGGTTGTCACGGACGAAATCAAGGTGGGTGATAACGACACACTGGGTTCCGTGGTGACGAACCTCATTGAAGCCGATGCCCTTGTGATCCTCACGGATCAGAAGGGGCTCTTCACGGCTGATCCGAGGAAAAATCCGGATGCGGTCTTTGTGGATCGTGCCCGTGCCGGCGATCCGGCTCTGGAAAAGATGGCGGGCGGCGCGGCAAGCTCCTTCTCGAAGGGCGGCATGATCACGAAGGTGATCGCTGCGAAGCGCGCCGCGCAGTCCGGCGCGTCGACTGTCATCGTTTATGGGCGTGAGCCCCGGGTGCTTCAGCGTCTGGCGGCCGGTGAGACGATCGGAACCGAACTCGTCTGCTATCAGCCGCGGATCCTCGCCCGCAAGTCCTGGATCGCGGATCATCTCAATATTGAAGGCGCTGTGCTCCTCGACGCGGGTGCCGCGCGTGCCATCGTGAAGGGCAATACGAGCCTGCTCCCGGTGGGCGTGAAAGAAGTGCGCGGCGACTTCAAGCGCGGCGATGTGATCGCGGTGCTGTCGCCTGAGAGGGATGAGCTCGCCCGGGGGCTTGCCGGCTACTCGAGCAGCGACACGGTGCGCATTGCCGGTCACCACACTGAAGAGATCGAAGGGATCCTCGGCTTCATTGAGCAGCCTGAGCTGATCCACAAAGACAATCTCGTCATTACGCGCGACTAGGACGGTGAGCGGAGCCGGGCGAGGAGTTCTCCCACCCCGGTTTCCATCACAAGCGGCTGCGTTATAGAATGCGTGAATCTTTCGCGGCCGGTTGTCCCTCTCGCGTTTTGTAATTCAAATCTCTATTTTTAACAGCGGAATTTTCATGAAAGCCCGTCAATTTTTTATTTCCACTCTGAAAGAAGCGCCCGCTGACGCCGACATCGTCAGCCAGCAGCTGATGATCCGCGCCGGCATGATCAAGAAGCTGGCCGCCGGTGTGTATACGTACATGCCGATGGGGCTTCGCGTCATCCGCAAGATCGAGAATATCGTCCGTGAGGAAATGGTCCGCTCGGGCGCAGTCGAACTCCTGATGCCGATCGTGCAGCCGGCCGAGCTCTGGGTTGAGTCGGGCCGCTGGGAAAAGTACGGCCCTGAGCTGCTCCGCTTCAAGGATCGTCATCAGCGCGACTTCGTGATTCAGCCGACCTCTGAAGAAGTGATCACGGACATTGCCCGTCAGGAAATCACCTCCTGGCGTCAGCTGCCGGTGAATCTCTTCCAGATTCAGACGAAGTTCCGCGATGAGCGTCGTCCCCGTTTTGGTGTGATGCGCGGCCGTGAATTCATCATGAAGGACGGCTACTCGTTCGACCGTGATGCTGACGCTGCCGGCAAGAGCTACGAGACGATGTTTGACGCCTACTGCCGTATTTTCAACCGCACGGGCCTTGTGTTCCGCCCGGTCGCGGCTGACACGGGTTCCATCGGCGGCAACCGTTCGAATGAATTCCAGGTGATCGCTGACACCGGCGAAGATCTGATTGCTTACTGCCCGGATTCCCAGTACGCCGCGAACATTGAACTCGCAGAGGCCGTGCAGGTCGGCGGCGAACGCGCGGCAGCGACGGAAGAAATGCAGAAGGTTCCGACCCCGGGCCGCGACAAGTGCGAACTCGTGACGGAACTCCTTGGCCTGCCGCTCACGAAGTCCGTGAAGTCCGTGGTGCTTGCCTCTGACGAGCGTGACGAAGAAGGCAATGTTCTTCCCGCGAAGATCGTTCTCATTCTGCTCCGCGGTGACCACAGCCTGAATGAAGTGAAGGCCGGCAAGCTTCCCGAGCTGAAGAATGGCTTCCGCTTCGCGACTGAAGCTGAAATCCTCAAGGCTTTCGGCAGCAAGCCCGGCTACCTCGGACCGGTTGGTCTCGACCCGAAGGAAGTGAAGATCTATGCGGATCGCTCCGTGATCAACATGAGCGACTTTGTGGTCGGCGCGAACGAGGAAGGTTTCCACCTCCGCGGCGTGAATTTTGGCCGTGATCTTCCCGAACCCGAAGTGGCGGATCTCCGCAACGTCGTCGAAGGCGACCCGTCGCCGGACGGCAAGGGCACGCTGAAGCTGCAGCGCGGCATCGAAGTGGGCCATGTGTTCTACCTCGGCACCAAGTATTCCGAAGCGATCCACGCGACCTACCTCGACGAAGAGGGCAAGTCCCGCGTTCTCGAAATGGGCTGCTACGGTATCGGTATTTCCCGCGTCGCGGGCGCTGCCATTGAGCAGAACCACGACGACCGCGGCATGATCTGGCCGGACGCTATCGCGCCGTTCACGGTCGCGATCTGCCCGATGGGCTACAAGAGAAGCGAGGCCGTGCAGAAGGTCTGCGACGAACTGCATGACAAGCTTGCGGCTGAAGGGATTGACGTGATCCTCGATGACCGTGATCTGCGTCCGGGTCCGATGTTCGCTGACTGGGAGCTGATCGGTGTTCCGCACCGCATCGTGGTCGGCGACCGCGGCCTGAAGAACGGCGAAATTGAATACGCGAACCGCCGCACGCTCGATCAGAAGGAAATGGTGAAGGTTGAAGACGCCGTTGCCTTTATCAAGAGCAAGCTGAAGGCCTGATAGGCTGAAGGCATCAAAAAAGCCGGGTCACGAAAGTGATCCGGCTTTTGCTATGTGCGGAATGAATGGATCAGACAATCCCGCGGGCGAGCGGGGGGATGATGATCAGAATCACCTGGCAGAGAATGAAAACGAGGATCGGAGAGAGGTCAAATCCCTTGATCATCGGAATCAGGCGGCGCGCGGGACGCAGGAACGGATCGACGAGGTAGCCAAGCGTCCGGGTGACAGGAGACGCGGACTGAAGCCAGGAAAGCACCACCCAGATCACGGTGCCCCAGAGCACCATCTCAGTGCCCCAGCGGATCAGGAGCGCGAAAGGCGACACCACCAGACCGAGAATCGACATCGGAATGCCGAAAAGAAGACGCGAGAGGATGGAGGACAGGATCGCGACACCGAACGCGGACAGAATAGCCGGCCAGTGCCACTTGCCGGACGCGCGCATGGTCTTCGCCACCGGCAGCACGAGCCAGTCGGTCAGCGCGATGCAGAACCGCGCGATCGGATCCGCTGTCGGGATAGCCTGAGCGTAGACCCAGGCCCTCAGGAGCAGCACTGAGCCAAGCAGTGCTGTGAACAGATCAACGAGGTAACCGAGTAGATGAGCAAAAGTATTCATTCAGGATTAGTGCAATACGAGTTTTCTCTTGTACCTGCATATTAACTGATTCACAATTGAAGGGAATCTTTTGACCGTGGGCATTAATCGTGTTTCGCCTAAAATGCCCACATGACTAAGAAATCCTGCCGGGCCGCGCGGCACCTCTGACCGCCTGACGCTCTGCAGGGAAAGAATCTTCAAGATGGAAAACGGAATTTTGCTGTCGCTGGCCGCTGCGGCCATTTACTGCGTCTCGGGTGGCGTGGTGCTCTCTTCACTCCGGAAGCGGGGCGCCAAGGTGCCGACCTGGATGCTGCTTATTGTTGTCGCCGCTGTGGTGCTGCATGGCTTTGCCCTGAAGACACAGATCTTCCCGGCCCCCGGTCAGACGCTCTTTGGTTTCGGTCCCGCGGTGTCCGGCGCGATGCTGCTCGGATTCACGGTGCTCGCGCTGGTGTCCGCGGTGAAGCGCGTCGGACCGGTGTTCGGTGTCAGCGCGTTTATCACCGCAGTGGCTGCCCTGATGCCGCTGGTGTTCCCCGGTGAACCGATTGAAATGACGGAGTGGACTCCGCTATTCCGGGTGCATCTGTCGCTCGGGCTCCTCACCTATGGGCTTCTCGCGGTGGATGTTGTGCAGGCGATTCTGATGGAGTGCCAGAACCGGCGGTTCCGTTTCTCGTCGGATCCGGTTCCTCAGAGCGGCATTCTCTCCACGCTTCCCCCAATCATGGTGATGGAACAGGTTTTTTTCTATATCCTTCTCACCGCGTTCCTCGTGCTTTCTGTACTTCTCGTAACAGGAGCCCTCGTGACGCAGCAGTATTATGGGACGCTCTTCCATCTCGATCACAAGACCTTCCTCACCTGGGCGAGCTGGCTGCTCTGCGGCATTCTGACCGCGGGACACTGGGTTCTCGGCTGGCGGGGCAGAAAGGCTCTCGCCTGGTTCTGGATCCTGTGCGGCGTTTATGTGATTGCGTATCTCGGATACGCTTTCTTCCTTGAATACATTCTCCTCTGAGAAGTGAGAGCCAAATGGGCCTGATAAAACTACTCCCGTGGATCATCATCATTGTTGTTGCCTTAGTCTATTTCTCCCGCCAGAAGCAGCGCCGCGAGAAGGAGCAGATGGAGGAAGAACTGCGCGAGATGCGCCGCCGGCTCCAGGAGCGTGAGCGGAACCGTGATGTGGCCTCCGCGGGTGAAATGGCGCAGTGTCCTCACTGCGGCACGTTCTTCCCGAAGAATGAGGGCGTCGTGAAGAACGGCAAGCTCTACTGCTCGAAGAAGTGCGCGAGGCTCGACTGAGAAGAAGAGCATGCTGAGGAAAACAGGCTGCGAGCCGTCTTTCAGGATCAGCGATGAGGGGTGGGCAGAGGGCGCCGTCCGCTGCCCGAGCACTCACTCGGACGAACGTCCGGCGGGGTCTCCGATTGATCTTCTCGTGATCCACAATATTTCGCTTCCGCCCGGAGAGTTCGGGACGGGATGCGTGCAGCGATTCTTCACGGACCGCCTGTCAGTGGATGAGCATCCGACTTTTGAGTCGCTCCGCGACCTTCATGTCGCGTCTCACTTCCTGATTGAACGCACGGGAACCGTGACGCAGTTTCTCCCCTGTACGGCCCGCGGCTGGCACGCCGGTATTTCGTCCTTTGAAGGCCGGAGCCGCTGCAATGATTTTTCGATCGGCATCGAGGTTGAGGGAACGGATTTCTGTCCCTTTGAAGAGGCGCAGTACGCGTCTCTCGTGAGGCTCGCCCGGGCGATCATCCTCCGCTACCCGATCCGGGCCGTTGCCGGTCACAGCGATATCGCGCCCGGCCGGAAGACCGATCCGGGTCCGTTCTTTGACTGGAGCCGGCTCGCGGTACCTGAGATCCTTGGCTGCGGGGTCTCCTTTCCGTTCTTTAAAGCGTGCGGACTCACTATTTGAGCTCCCAACACTTTAAAATCACACAGCACGGGCGGCGTCTCGCTGACGCCGCCGAACGCTAATTCTCTGCTCTGGCGGGCAGGCGCATGGATCCTATCCGCGCCGGATGTCCTCCCGGGCCACCCTATTATTCATACAGAAAAATGCTTGATACTCTTACCCAGCGCTTAGCCAAAGTTGTGAAGACCATGCGGGGTCAGGCCCGCATTACGGAAGAAAACTCGAAGGAGATGCTCCGCGAGGTGAGGCTGGCGCTGCTGGAGGCCGACGTCGCGCTGCCGGTCGTGCGTGAACTCACGAACCGCATCAAGGAAAAGGCGCTCGGCGAGGAAGTGGTCGGAAGCCTGAATCCGGGCCAGGTTCTCGTGAGCATCGTGCAGCGTGAGCTGACCGCCGTGATCGGCGGCGATCTTCCCGAGAAGGAGCGCGAGATCAATCTCGCCTGCACGCCTCCCGCGATCATCCTGCTCGCCGGTCTTCAGGGTGCTGGTAAAACGACGACCGCCGGCAAGCTCGCCCGCTGGCTGATCCGCAATCAGAAGAAGAAGGTACTTACGGTTTCCGCTGACGTCTACCGTCCCGCGGCTATCGAACAGCTGAAGACGGTGTCCGAGCAGGCCGGCGCTGAATTCTTCCCGAGCACGACGGATCAGAAGCCGCTTGATATCGCGGCCGCGGCGCTCGACTACGCAAAGCGTCATTTCTTTGACGTGCTGATCGTCGATACGGCCGGCCGCCTCTCGATCGATGAACGCATGATGCAGGAAGCATCAGACCTGTCCGCCTTCCTGAAGCCGATCGAAACGTTCTTCGTGGTCGACGCGATGGTGGGTCAGGACGCGATCAACACGGCTAAAGTTTTCAATGACCGGCTTCCGCTCACCGGCATCATCCTCACGAAGGTGGACGGTGACTCCCGCGGCGGCGCAGCGCTTTCTGTCCGCCAGGTGACCGGTAAGCCGATCAAGTTCATCGGTACGGGTGAAAAGCTCGACGGCTTCGATACGTTTAATCCGGAAGCCATGGCGAGCCGCATTCTCGGCATGGGTGACATCGTTGCCCTCGTGCGCGATGTTACGTCGAATATCGACGCCGAAAAGGCGAAGAAGATCGCTGACCGCGTGAGAAAGTCCGGCCGTCTCGATCTGAATGACTTCCGCGAGCAGATGATTCAGATGCGCGGCATGGGATCCATGTCGAGCCTCATCGATAAGCTTCCTGCCGCGATGCAGGAAGCGGCCGCAAAGCAGAATGTGTCTGACGCGGATGCGGACCGTATGATCCGCCGCACGATCGGCATCATCGACTCGATGACGCCTGCGGAGCGCCGTCACCCGGATCTCATCAAGGCGAGCCGCAAGCGCCGCATCGCTGCCGGCGCCGGACTTCCGGTGCAGGAAGTGAACAAGCTTCTGAAGCAGTACGATCAGATGACTGAAGTGATGAAGCGTATGAAGAAGGGCGGACTCTCGAAGCTGCTCCGCATGGCCGGCGGCCGTTTCCCCGGTATGGGGGGAGGGCTCCCGGGCTTCGGCGGCGGCCGTCCTTTCTGATCCTGTAAGGAGTAAACCGCGGAATGAGGATTCTCGGGATCGACCCTGGTCTCAATAAAACGGGGTTCAGCGTGATCGACATGAATGCCGGCAGTTTTACGCTGATCACCGCAGGCGTCTTCCGCGTGCCTAAGGGAGAGCTGTCTTCAAGGCTCTCCCACATTTTCCGCTGCATTCAGGAGCTCGCCTCTGAGTACCATCCTGATATCGCGGCGTGTGAAAAAGTCTTTGTCAACGTGAATCCGCAGTCGACGCTGCTCCTAGGACAGGCGCGCGGCGCCGCGATCTGCAGCGCCGCGGTCGCGGGACTCCCGGTGCGGGAATTCACGCCGACCGAAATCAAGCAGGCCGTCACCGGCTCCGGACGGGCTGAGAAGCCCCAGATCCAGGCGATGATGGTCCGTATCTTCAGCCTGCCGGAGAACCCTCAGGCTGACGCGGCTGACGCCATGGCCTGCGCGCTGACAGCCGCGCAGACTGAAGCGATGACAGCGCTTACCGGGGCCGCCAAAACCTCGATGGGCAACGCCCGGTTCACTTCGCGCGGCGGCGCGAAATCATCCCGCCGGGCATGGGCTGCCCGGGTCGCGGAAATGAAAGGAGATAAACCGTGATAGCGATCCTCAAGGGAAAGCTTGAAGAGAAGCAGACAACGGGCATCGTGCTCGACGTGAACGGTGTGGGTTACGAGCTTGCCGTTCCGATGTCGACCTTCTGCAATCTGCCGGATGCGGGGCGTGAGGTCAGGCTCTACGTGCAGATGGTGGTGCGTGAGGACGCGATTCTGCTTTACGCGTTCCTGACCCGTGAGGAGAAGTCCGCTTTCCAGGAGCTTGTGAAGGTGAGCGGTATCGGATCCAAGACCGCGCTCGCTGTCCTCTCCGGGATGTCAGTGCAGGATCTCGCAGCCGCCGTGTCGCATGAGCAGAGTGATCTCCTCACGCGTGTTCCGGGTATCGGGAAGAAGACCGCGGCAAGGCTCGTTCTCGAGCTGAAGGGAAAGCTGGGACCGGAACTCGAAGCCGCCGCCGTGGGCCCCCAGGGGACCGCGCCGAGCAGCGTGCAGGCCGATGTTATCGCGGGTCTCGTGGCGCTGGGCTACAGCGAACGCGATGCTGCGGCTGCTGCCCGCAATATTCCGCCTGACGCGACGGCCGCCGAAGGCATCCGTATCGCGCTTCGCTATCGGAACTGAGACGGCACGCCGGGGCTAGATAAGGCAGGACAGAAAGAATGGAAAATGTTGAAAGGATCGTGACGGCGGCAGCCGTTTCGCCGAACGAAGAAAACGTCGACCGGGCGCTTCGCCCGACCATGCTCTCCGAGTATGTTGGTCAGGAGCTTGTGCGCGATCAGCTGTCGATCTTCATCGCGGCGGCAAAGCGCCGCGGCGAACCGCTCGACCACCTGCTGCTCTTTGGGCCTCCGGGCCTTGGAAAGACGACGCTCGCTCACATCGTGGCAAACGAAATGGGGGTGAATCTCCGTCAGACCTCAGGCCCCGTGCTTGAGCGCCCCGGGGATCTTGCCGCCATCCTTACGAATCTCGAGAAGGGGGACATCCTCTTCATCGATGAAATTCATCGTCTGTCCCCTGTCGTCGAGGAAATCCTTTACCCGGCGCTGGAAGATTTCCAGATTGACATCATGATCGGCGAGGGGCCGGCTGCCCGCTCGATCAAGCTCGATCTTCCGCCTTTCACGCTGATCGGCGCGACAACCCGCTCCGGCATGCTCACGAACCCGCTCCGGGCCCGTTTCGGCATTGTGAATCAGCTGCAGTTCTATACGGTCGAGGAACTTTCGAAGATTGTCTGCCGGTCGGCGAAGCTTCTGAATGTCGAGGTGGAGCCTGACGGGGCCCGTGAGATCGCTCAGCGAAGCCGCGGCACGCCCCGTATCGCGAACCGGCTTCTTCGCCGTGTCCGTGACTACGCGGAGGTGAAGCATGGCGGTGTGATCACGCGGGACGTCGCGGACGGTGCCCTCCGGATGCTGGGGGTCGACGCGAAGGGGCTTGACGGCATGGATCAGCGCTTCATTCTCTCGATTATCGAGAAATTCGGAGGCGGTCCTGTCGGTATTGATAACCTCGCGGCCGCGGTCGGCGAAGAGCGCGACACGCTCGAGGATGTTGTCGAGCCGTACCTCATCCAGCAGGGCTTCATTCAGCGGACCCCGCGTGGCCGCGTGGCGACCGAAGCCTCCTACCGCCACTTCGGCTATACGCAATCGAAGGGCGGTCAGTCTGACCTCTTCTAATCTTCTAAATATCGCCGAGTCTCGGGACTGCGTCCAGCAGCTCCCGGGTATAGGCGGAGGCGGGGTGCTGAAGCACGTCTTCAAGCGGCCCCTCTTCCACAATCTTCCCGGACTTCATCACCGCCACCCGATCGGCGATGTATTCAACCACGCCGAAGTTATGCGTGATGAGAAGGTACGCGATTCCGGTTTCCCGCTGGATGCGTCCGAGGAGATTCAGAATCTGCGCCTGAACTGAAACGTCCAGAGCTGAAGTGGGTTCATCACAGATGATGAGTTTCGGCTCCGGAGCGAGCGCTCTCGCGATGGCGATACGCTGCCGCTGACCGCCTGAAAACTCATGCGGATAGCGTCTCAGGGCATCCTCCCGGAGTCCCACTCGGCTGAGTAGTCCCCGGATCCGCTCTGACTTTTCCTCCCGGCTCATATCGGGGCGCAGGCTTTCAAGCGCTTCAAGCAGCGTTTCGCCGACAGTCATCCGGGGGTCGAGTGACGAGAAGGGATCCTGAAAAATGATCTGCGCCGCCTGACGCAGCGCTTTGAGGTTTTTCCCCTTCGGTGAAGCCGCATCCTCGCCGCAGATCCGGATGATTCCCGAGATTTTCGCTTCCTTCCCGAGGAGCCTCAGGATCGCTTTCCCCGCCGTGGTTTTTCCGCTTCCGGACTCGCCGACCAGGGCGAGCGTCTCATTCTCCCGCAGCGTGATATCGATCCCATCCACCGCGTGAACATAGTCCTTATCCGTGCGGAAGAGTTTCCGCCCTTCCGGGAACCAGACGCGGAGCCCCTTCGCTTCGAGAAGCGTGCGGCCTGGGGATGCCTTCGGGGGAAGCGGCGGCTCTTCGTCAGTCCGGGTCTTTTCTGAGTAAGGCCGGATACAGGCGCAGGCGTGAACGTCAGAGATCGGTTTCAAAGGAATCGTCCCCTCGCGGCAGGCGTCCACGGCCCAGAGACAGCGGGGCGCGAACCGGCAGCCGGTGATCGGCTGCAGGAAGTCCGGGACGGTGCCGGGGATACTCGCGAGGAGCTTTCCCTTCCGGGCGGTTGAGGGGAGAGCCGCGAGAAGCTGTTTCGCGTAGGGGTGAGCCGGGTGAGAGAAGAATTCATCTGCCGGCGCCTGCTCCACGATTTCACCCGCGTACATCAGCGCGACGTAATGCGCCATCTTGCGGACAACCGCAAGGTCATGCGTGATGAGGAGCAGAGACAGGCTGCGTTCCGCCTGGAGCCTGAGAAGCAGATCAAGAATCTGCTTCTGCAGCGTCACGTCGAGCGCCGTGGTCGGCTCATCCGCGATCACGAGGTCCGGGTCGCCCGCGAGCGCCATCGCGATCATGCAGCGCTGTTTCTGGCCGCCTGAAAGCTGGAACGGGAACGCGTTCACGCGTTTCTCGGGCTCCGGAATGCCGACACGGCGGAGCCAGGCAATCTCTTCCTCGACTTTCTCCTTTCCCTTCAGCCCGAGGTGCCGGGAGAGCACTTCGCCGATCTGATCCCCGACCGTCATGACGGGGTTAAGCGATGTGGAAGGCTCCTGGAAGATCATTCCGATCCGGCGGCCCCGTACGGCCTGCATGACGCTCTCCGGAACCGGGAAAAGGTCCTCACCCGAGAGCGTATCCGTGCCGGAGAGAATCCGGGCGTTTCCAGGCAGCAGCCGCATAACGGAAAGCGCAGTCATCGATTTTCCGCAGCCGGATTCACCGACCAGCGCGAGCGTTTTCCCTTTCGGAATACTGAGCGAAATGCCGCTCACCGGGCGGATCGGCCCGCGCGGCGTATCCACCTCGATTTCGAGGTTCCGGAGTTCAAGGAGTGTTTTTTCGTCCGTCATTTTCCGCTCCCGCTGTAAGACCTCGGGTCAAAGGCGTCGCGGACCGCGGAGGCGAAGAGATTCGCGCTCAGCACCACGGCGACCATGAAGATGAAGGCCGCAAAAAGATTCCACCAGACGGTCGGCGTCCGGGACATTTCGTTCCGGGCCGCGTTGATCATCGAGCCAAAGGAATTCATCGAGGGATCGACGCCGACCCCGATATAGGAAAGCACCGCTTCGTAAAGCACGATGTCCGAGAACCCGATCACCGACACAATGAGGATGATGTGAAGGACATTCGGGAGAATATGCCGCCGCATGATAACGCCGGAGGGTGTTCCGCAGGCGCGGGCTGCCGTAATGAAGTCAAGCCCCGAGAGTTTCATCGTCTCGGCGCGAAGGAGTCTCGCAAGTGACGCCCAGCCCGTGACACCGATGATCGCGGCGATGAAGAAGAGCTTCGCGTCACCCCGCTCAAGCGAGGTCGGGAGGAGCAGCGGATGCTGATCGATAAACACCTGAATCATGAGCGCGGTGGCCGCGATCAGGAGCACCGAGGGGATGGAGCTGATCGTCGTATAGAGGTACTGCACGACATCATCCACCCAGCCGCGGAAGAATCCCGCGGCGATCCCGAAGAACACGGCGAAAGGGAGCATCGTGATCGTGGAGAGCGCCCCGAGCACAAAGGCCGTGCGGAGACTCTTCACCGCCTGATAGAGAACGTCGTTCCCGGTTTTATCCGTGCCGAACGGGTGATAGGCACCCCAGAGGAAGAGAAGAAGGAGGGCGGCGAGGATGAGGCCGGAAGCGGCCGCGGCGAACCCTCCGCGGCCCCTGATTGCCCGTCTGAGGCGCGCGGGCCACTTCTCCCCGGGGACCGCCGGTGTCCGGCTGAGGATCAGCGCGGCCGCGGCGGCCGACACGAGAACCCAGTTTGAAAGCGCGGCAAGCGTCCGGAGCGCCGCGTCGCGGTTCCGGTCAGTCGCGGTCTTCGCCTCCGGTGTGATCCCCTTCAGGTGAGCGAAGATCCGGACGGGTTTCCCGTCCACGAGAGCCGAGGTTTTATCAAACTCCGTAATCGCGAAGGGAGAGGAGTAGCTCCGCTCGCGCCCCGCGATCCAGTTCCCCACGGAGCTGTCGAGAAGTGACTCGGTGGAGGCGGAATACACCGTGGACTCTCCCGAGGCAGACGCGAGCTGCGGCCTGAAGTGAATGGAGTCCGCGAGTCCCAGCGCGAAGAAAACGAGGAGGATCACGCAGGACGCCTGTGGGATGGGACGGGAAAAGACCCGGCTCCATTTTTCCCGCGTCCGGGGGCTGCGGCGCACGTAAATGAAGGACGCGATCAGGACCGCGGTGATGAGCCACATCACGGCGTCAGTCGGCAGAAAGACGAAAAGCGGCATTCCGAACCTCCTAGCTCAGTCTCACCCGGGGATCCGCGACCGTGTAAGCAATGTCGGTGAGGATCAGACCGAGGATATAGAGCGCGGTGCCGAGGAAGACCATCGCGCGGACAATCGAAAAGTCCTGATCATTGATCGCGTCGATCGTGTAGCTGCCGAGCCCGGGGATCCCGAAGAAGCTTTCCATGACAAGCGACCCCATGAAGAGAAGCGGGATCACGGCAACGGTCGACGTGATGATCGGAAGAGACGCGTTCCGGAGAACGTGAAGGAAGAGAATCCGGGATTCGGGCATCCCTTTCGCGCGTGCTGTTCTCACGTAATCCTTTCCGATCTCCTCGAGGAACATCGTGCGGTAGAGCGGCGTGTCACTCCCCATACGGGAGAGCACCCCGATCGCGACCGGAAGAATCAGGAACACGGCGGCGTGCCAGCCGTTCGCGTATCCCGAGATCGGCACGAGTTTCATGAGGCGGGCGAAAAGCCACTGCCCCACGATGATGTAGAAGAGGCTTGAAATTGACATCAGGATGACGCATCCAATGAGTCCTCCGGACTCAAGCCGCTTTCGCCTGAAGAGCACGATGAGGAGAGCGAGGCTCGTCATCGCGATCACGCCGAGCAGGAATGTCGGAAGCGCGAGCGCAAGCGACGGCCACGCGCGGTCCGCGATTTCCTTATTGATGCTGCGGCCCCGGTCGCTCGTCCCGAAATCCATCCGGAGAAGCGGCACGGACCGTTCCCAGAAAATCGTTTTTGACACCTTTTCCGCGCCGGGCGCGCTGCCATTCCAGATGAGCGGCTTATCGTACCCATGCACGTGCTTCCAGTCCGCGATCGCTTCGGCGGACACGTATTTGCCGCCGATCGCGATGCGCGCCATGTCGTCTGGCGTGTTCACGGCAAAAAAGATGAGGAAGGTAAGCAGGTTCACGCCAAGCAGGTTCAGGAACCCGTAGACAATCCGGCGGAGCAGATAGCGGATCATGATTTCTCCTTTCCGGTGTCGCGGCCGAAGGCGTCAAGCCGGGAGCGTTTCTTCACGGCGCGAATAAGGAGTGCGGCAGCCGCGGCGCCTCCCAGCGCGAGGAGAATAAGCGGCCACCAGACGGGCTGGTTCCACTCACGGATCTTCTCCGCCCGGAGCGATGTATCGAGTTTCAGGTACTGAAGCGAATTCCGGACCATGGCGGAGGGTTTCGCGTTACCCACCCACTGATGGTAGGCAGCGGCGGACCGCGGCGCGTAACCGAAGCTCCAGGGCGCGTCCTCCTGAACAATCTGAATCATTTTTTGCACGACAGCATCTTTTTCCGGACCCTCGTCGAGGTATTTCATGCGGTCAAAGAGCCGGTCGAATTCAGGCGACCGGTAGTTCGCGGCATTTTCCCCGCTTCCCTTGGTCACGGCTTTGGCGTTCGGCCCGTAGAGCAGCGAGAGGAAGTTTTCCGGATCCGGATAGTCAGCGAGCCATCCCCAGAGGAAGATCTGATCGGATCCCCGGATCATCTTGTCCTGGAACCGGTTGTAGTCGGTCGCGCGGATCTCAAGCTGAATCCCGAGCTTCGCGAACTGCTTCTGATACCAGTTGAGGAGCGGCTTCGCGCCTGAGGCAGACTGCTGGAAGTCGAGCGCGAGTGTCAGCGGACGCCCGGTTCTGAGGTCACGGCCTCCGGGGTAGCCTGCCTTCACCATGAGCGCCCGGGCGTCCGCGAGCGACCGCCGCGCGGGGCGGCCGGAAGCGGATCTGCGGTACACCACCGGATTCATCTCATTAAACCGGGGATCAATGCCTGGCGGAATCGGCCCCATGAGGGGGATCGCCTGATCCTTCTGGAAAATCGCGATTTCCTCTTCCCAGTCGATCGCAATCGAAATCGCCTGACGGAGCGCGCGGTGGCGCGCGGCCTCTTCAGGCGTCTTCCCGGCGCCCACCACCGGATCCATCATGTTGAAGCCGAGGTAGCCGTTTGAGAGGTCAACGGTGCGGGGGAACTGGATCTTCTTCTCAGCGTATTCGCGGGCGAGTTCAGGTGAATCCGCGGCTTCGACAAGGAACCCCTGTCCGACATCCGAGCGGTCAATCGCGGGGCTGTCGTAGTAGCCCTGGAGGAACTTGGTGCGGAGCGGAATCGCTTCCTTCTCCATCGTGAAAACGATGCGGTCAATGAAGGGGAGGGGCTTTCCGCAGCCCGCGAGCAGTCCCTTCTCACGATCCCCCGGGGCCCCCTCGCAGGGGTAGGCGGAAAAGTGAAAATCCGGATTCCGTGAGAGCACATGACGGCGGTTTTCCTCGTACGCGGTCATCATGTAGGGACCGGTGCCGACCGGCCACCAGGCGAGCCCGATACTGTTCTCCTTAAACCCCGGATTCGCGTAGAACGCCTCGGCTTCCCACGGCACAGGGGCGAAGAAACTCATCGTGAGCCAGTCCTGGAACTGCGGGTACTTGCCCCGGATCCGGATCACGAGCGTATGCGGGTCAGGAGCCGACACACCTTTCTCCGGGAACGGGATCTTTCTCAGATCAAGAAACGCTGGATGGTGCTCGGCGGCATCCTCCCGCCGGATGGCGTCCCGCATTTCGCGGAGCCCGATGATGTGAGAGGAAAGCGTTGAGAAGGCTGGGCTGACGACGCGGGGCGACGCGATCCGCTTGATCGCGTAGACGTAGTCCTCGGCCGTAAGCTCGCGGGTGCCTTTGAGCGGAAGGTCAAGCGGACTCTTCAGAGCCGCGGCTTTTTCGGGGGCGAGATCAAAGTAGGCGGGTTTTCCGTCTGAGGTCTTCGCGAAGGCAGGATGCGGCGCGAAACGGATTCCGGATCGGATCGGAATGCTGTAGCGGCTTTCCGCAATGAGTGACGGGTCCGCGTTCTGCGGGAGCTCGCGGCCCGATTTATCGAAATAGCGGGGGACCGCGAGAGTCACCGCGGTGAGCGGTACCACCTCATACGGTCTTTTCAGGTAATGGTACTGATAGGGTGGCTCGTATATGCTGTACACGTAGGCGGTTTCGTCAGACGAATAAGAAACCGCGGGATCCAGGGTTTTCGGGCTTCTGCCGGAGAACGGGGAGTACAGCGTATTTTCGCTGCCATTGGTGCCGGGCCTCGGTGAATTCACCGGACCGCAGGCCGAGACGAGCAGCGCGAGTCCGAGGGACGTGAGCAAAAGAAAACGGCGTCCTGCCGACCGAGCCGCTTTCGGGCTGAAAAGACTGAACTCCATAAAAGTTTCCTAATGTTTCCCCGAAACACGCTGTCCCTGCCACCGCCTATACTTTAGCCGATTATTTTCGGTGCTTTGTCACGGAACATTTCAGTACTCCTGTTTCTGTTACAGGGATAAAAGGCCCATAAATGACAGCCTCGGCAGACTTGTCCATTATTTCTCTGATTCTTCACGCCTCTATCGTCGTGAAGATTGTCCTTACCATCCTCCTCGCGCTCTCCGTGATCAGCTGGACCATGATTTTCCAGAAGTGGTTCCAGGTGCAGCGTGCACAGAAGGCAACGGAAGATTTTGAAAAGCGGTTCTGGGGCGGCGCCGATCTCGGTTCGCTCTTTGAGGGCGCGCAGATGCGCCGCGATAAGAGCGGTCCGGAGGAAAAGATTTTCGCGGCCGGCATGGCCGAGTACACGAAACTGCAGGATCGCGGCATTGACTCAGCCCACGTGCTGGACGGCGTGAAGCGCGCCATGCGGGCGGTCTATCAGCGTGAAATGGACAGCCTCGAGAGCGGTCTTTCGATTCTCGCCTCCATCGGTTCGGTTTCTCCTTACATCGGTCTTTTCGGCACGGTCTGGGGTGTGATGAACGCCTTTACCGGTCTCTCCACGCTCACCAATGTGTCGCTCGCCGTGGTGGCGCCTGGCATCGCGGAAGCGCTCGTCGCGACCGCTATCGGCCTTTTCGCAGCTATTCCGGCTGTGGCCGCGTATAACTTCTACGCCACGTCCACCGGACGCCTGTTCAACCGGTTTGATGCCTTCACCGAGGAGTTCCTGAATATTCTCGAAAGGCAGAGGAGCTGAGAGCCATGAGTTCACTTCGGCCGGAAGGCAGCCGCCGCAAGGTGATGTCAGAAATCAACGTCGTGCCGTATATCGACGTGATGCTCGTTCTCGTCGTGATTCTTATGGTGTCGGCGCCGTTTGTTGAACCCTCCGTTGTCAATCTGCCGACGGTCGCGAAGGCTTCCAAAGCCCCTGACAAAGTAATTTCCGTTGTTGTTCAGGCAGACGGATCGCTCGCGATCAAGGATGGCGCGAAACTCACGCCGCAGGATATGCCCGGTCTCATCAGCTACGTTCAGGATGCCGAGAAGGCGAGCGGCGGGAACCCTGTTCCTGTCGTGATTTCGGCAGACCGTGACGTGAAGTATGACCAGGTGATCAACGTGATGAAGAACCTTCAGAAAGCCAATGTCGAGAGGGTCGGGCTCGCCCTTCAGATTGACGGCGGGAAATAGCATCCTATGAAAATGAAGCTTGGTTCCTCCAGCACGAAAACGGACGCCCGCCCTGGCGCGACGCCCCGGAAGAGAGACCTGAAGAAGGCCTTTCTCCTCGCGCTTGCGATCCATGCGGCGCTTTTCGTCGCTCTGCTCTTCGCCTTCCAGTGGAAGACGCAGAATGAAGAGGTGTACGCGGAGCTCTGGGCCTCGGTGCCGACAAGCGGCACATCTGAGCATGGCGGCCCGGTGAAGGGAGATGACGGCGCGGCGGAGCCCCCGCCTCCGGAATCCACCCCGGCCCCCGAGCCTAAGCCTGAACCGCCCGCGCCGGCTCCGAAACCGGCACCTGCTCCCGCTCCGGCTCCGAAGCAGACGCTTGCTGAAGAACGGAAGGCTGATATTGTGGCTGCCCAGGAAAAAGCGAAGAAGCAGAAGGCTGAGCAGCTGAAGGCGCAGCAGCAGGCAGAGCAGAAGCGGATCGCGGACGCGAAGCGCGCGGCTGATGAAGCGAAGAAGAAAGCCATTGCCGATGAGCAGCGCCGTCAGGCAGCTGCCAAGGCTCAGATGGAGAAAGTCCGTCAGGCTGAGGCTGCCCGTCTCGCCCAGGCTGCGAGGCAGAACGCCATGGCCAAGGTGAGAGGCCAGGAACTGGCCCGTGTGGCGGGCGGAAAGCCCTCCCAGACGACCGCCGGCGTACCGACGGGTGACCGTACAGCGCAGTTCCAGAATCTCTCGGGCTCCGCGAAAGCGGCTTTCATTGCCCGCGTGACTGCCTGCATCCGTCCGAACATCATCTTTAACGTTCCGTCCGGCGTCCGCCGCGGCCAGCATCAGGCGGTGTACCGCGTGAGGCTCATGCCGACCGGAGATCAGATCGGCGCCCCGCATAAGACCCGCGGCTCCGGGCTCCCGGGGTATGACAGCGCGGTTGAGCGCGCGATCGCGAAGTGCCCGAAGTTCCCGACCGTACCGGGTACGCCGATGCCGGGCGAAGTGACACTCACTTTCGATCCGATCGACTCGAAGTAAGCGATTGGAGTTTTAAGAAAGACGCCGTCCTTTCAGCAATGATCGGACGGCGTTTGATTATCCCGGATAGGTCTCACCCCAGACCATCCGGTAGCGGGCGGCGATGTCGCTCAGAGACGGGCTGTACGCCTGGCCTCCCGGCGCCTCAAGCTTGAAGGATGCGATGGTGGAACCGATACGGCCGCAGGTTTCAAGCGGCAGACCGAGTTCAAGGCCCCGAAGAAGTCCTCCGCGGTAGGCGTCCCCGGCTCCCACCGGATCCGCAATACGGAGCGGCTGCACAGCCGGGATCCGGATTTCCCGCTCCGCGGTATAAATCACGGAGCCCTCGCCTCCCCGCGTGACGAGGAGCGAGCGGGAAGGAGTGACAAGCTGTTTTCTTTCGAGCCCCTTACGGTCCGCGAGAAGCTTTTCCTCGTATTCGGAAACGCAGATCAGCATGGAGCCGAGCGACAGCTCTTTCAGTGCCGCGGGCGAGAGCTGAGACGTCGCCTGACCGGGGTCAAAGACGTAGGGAATGCCAAGCTTCCGATAGAGCTCCCCCTGGGACACCATGGAGCGAAGGCCGCCCGGCGCGATATGCGCGGCAGTGACGCCTGAAAGCGCCTCACGGTCCGGCACCTGGAGAAGATTCATCGCGCCGGCGTGAAATGTGGTGAGCTGGTTTCCGAGGGAATCCGTGGTGATGAAGGCCTGAGCGGTCCATTCATCCGGCGCGTCCTTCACAAAGCGGGAATCAATCCCGGCTTTGTCCAGGTGGTCACGGTAAGCGTTCCCGTCCTTCCCGAGCATCGCGAGAAGCCGCGGAGAACCGCCCGCGGCTTTCATTGCCCAGGCGATATTTCCGGCACAGCCGCCGAAATAGCGTTCCAGAGTATCCGCGAGAAAGGTGAGGTTGAGGTGCGAAAGCTCATCCGGGAGCAGCATCTCGTCGAAGCGCCCGCTGTAGGAGCAGACGCTGTCATAGGCGACGGAGCCTGAAATCAGAATGGCCATCGCGGTTCCCCGCCCGGACGATCAGCGCTGAGGCACCGCGCGCACGGTGCAGGAGGCGGGGTGGCTTCCGGAAAGCGTGAAGGCAAAACGCACAGGAAGCGTCTTCGCGGCGCCAAGCCGCGTGCCGGACCCCTGTCCCGCGTATTCCTCAGGCTTCACGAGACGGCGGATCGCGATGAGACCGCGGTCATCGGTGAACGTGACTTCAAGCACCGGAAGCGGGAGGCTTTCCGCGCCGTTATTCGCAAGCGTCAGGTGGATCTCATAGCTATCCATCGTGATCGGGGTCAGGGCGAAATTCTCAACCGCGAAGGGATTCACGCCTTCGCTGCCGGGACCCGGGCAGGGAATCACGCCGCAGACCGCCTGGCGGGCTGAAAGCACAGCCGGCACATAGCGGCCGAGTACGGGGCCGAAGAGTGACAGCAGCTGCCAGAGAATGACAAGGATCAGGACAACAACGCCGATCGGCCAGAAAAGACGGTTTCCCCGCTTCACGACGGTCGGCATGGCGACTGAGCCGAGTTTCGGGGAAAGTGAATTCAGGCGGCAGAAAACCGGATGCTTTTCTGCCACGGTGTCGTTCGGAACAGAACGTTCCGATGCGGGAGAGGCAGAAAAAGCCGCGGGGCGCGCCGCGGCGGGCTGAGCGGCCGGGGTCTCCGCGGCTCTCGGTTCGGGGGCAGATCCGCGGCGGTTCAGAAGACCGTCGAGCACGTCGTCATCCACCTTGCGCAGCGTCTCCGAGGCATCAAACCGGGTCTGGCAGATGCCGCAGCGGAGCCGCCCGTTGTCGGCCTCGAGTTCTTCCGGAGTTACCTGATAGATGCAGCCGCAGATGGGACAGCGAACAACAAGAGCCATAGAGATGAAGCCTTTTTAAAGCGAAGCCGCCCTCCGGGCGCTGAGGACATTCCAGCCCTCTTCAGAACGCCACCGCGAGAGCGTGATGGCAGGATCCGCCTTGTGGAACGCTTCAATGATGCGGTCCACCTGGTCATCGAGAATGCCCGACAGCACCAGCTGCCCGCCCTCGGCGACATGGCCGCAGAGCGTGGGAGAAAGCGAGATCAGCGGATTGCAGAGGATGTTGGCGATGACGATATCATACGGCTTCCCGGCGGGAATCCCGTCAGGGAGGCAGAAGTTTCCGGTCACGCCGTTGTTTTCGGCGTTGAAACGGGAGGCTTCAACCGCGAGCGGATCAATGTCGCAGCCTTCGACCGAGCCCGCGCCGAACATGGCAGCCGCGATCGCGAGAATGCCGGTGCCGCAGCCGTAGTCAAGAACGGTTTCGCCTTTCTTCAGATTTTCATCAAGCCACTGAATGCAGAGATGCGTGGTCGGATGGCTTCCGGTGCCGAAAGCGACGCCCGGATCGAGCTTCATATTGAGCGCGTCAGGGGACGGCGGTTCGGACCAGGAGGGCACGATCCAGAGCCTGCGCGAGGCCTGGATCGGCTGGAACTGGGCCTGCGTGATGCGGACCCAGTCAACATCGGGCACAGCTTCCACGGACTTCACTTCGAGCTTCTCAATGCCGAGCGCCTTTTCGATCACGGCGAGCGACGTTTTCCAGTCGAAACCGTCGTCCGCGAGGACCGTCAGAAGCGAGCGGTTCCAGGCCTGGACCTTCGGTTCCAGACCCGGTTCGCCGAAGAGGGGGGACTCAGACGGCGTATCCGCGTCTGCGTCCTGCGTCGTGTAGCTGCTAGCCCCGGCTTCCATCAGCATGTCGCCGATCGCTTCAGCATTGCCGCGGTCGGCGTAAAGCGTAATTTCCTGCATTTTTTCTCCTAGGATGCCGGGGCACTGCCGATCAGGGATGAAGCGTTTTCAGCTTTTCTTCCAGATAGTGGATGCTGACACCGCCCTGGCGCACTTTTTCGTCCGCCATGATATCGCGGTGAAGCCGGATATTGGTCTTGATGCCTTCAACCGCGAATTCCGAGAGAGCGATGCTCATACGGGCAATAGCCTGCTCGCGGGTATGGCCGTGCGCCACGAGCTTCGCGATGAGCGAGTCGTAGTAAGGAGGCACGGTGTAGCCGGCGAACACATGCGTGTCGATACGGATGCCAGGGCCGCCGGGCAGATGCCAGGCAGTGACTTTTCCGGGGGACGGCACGAAGGTGTACGGATCCTCAGCGTTGATTCGGCACTCGATCGCGTGGCCGTTGATCTGGATGTCGCGCTGCTTCAGCTCGAGCCGTTCGCCGGCCGCGATCTTGATCTGCTCCGCGACGATATCGACGCCCGTCACTTCCTCGGTTACCGTGTGCTCAACCTGCACTCGGGTGTTCATTTCGATGAAGTAGAACTGGCCGTTTTCGTACAGGAACTCAAAGGTGCCGGTGCCGCGGTAGCCGATCTTCTTGCAGGCTTCCACGCAGCGCTTGCCGAGGCGGTCGATCAGACGGCGCGGAATGCCGGGAGCCGGCGTCTCTTCCATCACCTTCTGGTTGCGGCGCTGCATCGAGCAGTCGCGCTCGCCGAGGTAAACGCAGTTTCTGAAGTTGTCGCAGAGAATCTGGATTTCGATGTGGCGCGGATTCTCGAGGAACTTCTCCATGTAGACCTCAGGATTGCCGAAAGCGGATTTCGCTTCCTGCTTCGTGAGCTTCACGGAGTTGATGAGAGCGGCTTCGCTGCGGACAACGCGCATGCCGCGTCCGCCGCCGCCACCGCTCGCCTTGATGAAGCAGGGGTAGCCGACCTCGCGCGCGATACGGCGGATCTCATCCGGATCGTCCGGCAGAGCGCCTTCGCTGCCCGGCACGCAGGGCACGCCGGCTTCAATCATGGCTTTCTTCGCCTGAATCTTGTCGCCCATCAGGCGGATCGTTTCAGGACGGGGTCCGATGAAGGCAAATCCTGACTGCTCAACGCGTTCCGCAAAGTCCGCGTTTTCAGAGAGGAAGCCGTAGCCCGGGTGAATCGCCTCGGCGTCCGTCACTTCGGCCGCAGCGATGATCGCGGGAATATTCAGGTAGGACTGAGAGGAGGGAGCGGGTCCGATGCAGACGCTCTCGTCGGCGAGGCGGACGTACTTCGCGTCAGCGTCCGCCATCGAGTGAACGACTACCGTTTTAATGCCGAGCTCGCGGCAGGCACGCTGGATTCGCAGCGCGATTTCCCCTCTGTTTGCAATAAGAATCTTTCCAAACATGGGTTTTATCCAAGAATAAAGAGGGGCTGACCGAATTCAACAGGCTGTCCGTTTTCAACGAGGACTTCCTTGATTACGCCGTCTTCTTCCGCTTCAATCTCGTTCAGCAGCTTCATGGCTTCGATGATGCAGAGCGTGTCGCCCTTCTTCACCGTATCACCCACCTGGACAAACGGCTTCGCTTCAGGCGAAGGAGAACGGTAGAACGTACCGACCATCGGGCTCGTCACGGGCTTGCCGGCAGGAACAGCGGGCTGCGGAGCAGCTTCTGCGGCAGCCGGAGCGGCAGCGGCGGCCGGAACCGCGGGAACGGCAGCGGCCGGAGCGGAAAACGCGGAAAGGTCGGTGAGCACGGTGCCTGCGGGCAGGGGCGAGGCGGTGCCGTGGGTGTTCACAATACGGAGATGATCTTCGCCTTCATTAACCTCGAGTTCAGCAACGCCGCTTTCGCGCACGAGGTCGATCAGGGTTTTAATTTTTCTCAGATCCATAATGTCCTTCGCTTCAGACTGGCTCTTTTACCGGGTAGGAAAGCCGTCCGATTTTGTCTTAACAAGCCGGCAGTGCCTGTAACGCGGCAAAAACCGGTATCAGTAGATAACTTATAGAGATACTTCAGAATTTTTCGCTTTTCTCAGTGCTTTTCGCGTCTTGCGGGAGTCCCGGAAAAAGCGGGCAACCTCTATTTTGCCGTGAAATGTCGCTAAAAAGCGTTAAAAATCTCCGACTGCGATTGTAAGAGACAATCCGTAGATCGGAAAACCCCGGATTCTCAAAAATAGGTTAATCCGGATGATGTGAGGAGTCGCGCAGCAGGCTGAGGAGGTCGTCGAGTGACGCGCGGCCTGAGGCCTCGATATCGGTCTGGTAGATATCGGGAGCGCGCCTTCGCGGGTTCGCGCCGAGATCCCGAAGCGGCAGCACTTCAAGCGATACGCCGACTGAGTGCGCGAAGGGGAGGAGGCGAGAGAGCGGGGAGCTCCGCCGGATGGGGCGAAGCCACCCAAGCGCCTCGATCGGGTGAAGCGACGGCGTGGCCTGCGGGTCAATCGGCTCCCAATTGATATTGAGATTAAGGAGCGCGAGTTCCGCGTCCTTGCCGCTTTCCGCGAAGCATTCGAGCGTGATGTTGGAGTCGTCTGTCGCCGCGCCGTTCAGCACGGGGCCCGCGAGGTACGCTGTGATGCCGGCCTCAGCGAGGTTCCGCATGACAGCCGCTGCCTCAGCCCGGAGCGCGGCAAGCAGCGCCGGATGATCCGGGTAAAAGATGCTGAGATGCTCCCGCACGGCGGTTTCCACATCCGCTCCCGACGGCATCGGGCAGCGTTTGCCGAACGCCTCGGTGAGTTTTGTCCGGGCGAGCGCCCAGCTGCAGTGCTGATCCACAATCAGCCGCGCCGCGTAAGCCGCGGCTTCTTCAATTTCAGTATCCATGCTTCACTCTGAAACAATTCACCCCGGCTAGTCTAGCGGAGACGCCTTAGCGGGTCTGCCTCAGCCGCTACAATTAGGGACATCTTTTTTCTGAGGCATCCGAAGCCGGACGCGGCCGGATGCAGGCGTTATTCGATGCATATACATATCCTAGGAATTTGCGGAACTTTCATGGGCGGCGTGGCGCAGCTCGCGGTTCAGGCGGGGCATAAGGTCACGGGGTGCGACGCGGGGGTCTATCCGCCGATGAGTGATCAGCTTCGCGGTCTCGGTATCGAGCTTTACGAAGGGTATGGTGAGGAGCAGATGTCGATTCACCCGGATCTCTGGGTGATCGGAAACGCGATTTCGCGCGGCAACCCGCTCCTCGAAGCGATTCTGAATGCCGGGGAACCGTATACCTCGGGTCCGCAGTGGATCAGCGAACATATTCTGCAGGGACGCCACGTGATGGCGGTGGCCGGTACGCACGGCAAGACCACGACGAGCTCGGTGCTCGCCTGGATTCTCGAGGCGTGCGGAAAGGCACCGGGTTACCTGATCGGCGGCGTGCCATCGAACTTCAGCCACAGCGCGCGGCTGTCGCCCGAGAGCCCCTACTTTGTGATTGAGGGTGACGAATATGAAACCTGCTTCTTTGATAAGAGAAGCAAGTTTGTGCATTACCGCCCTCGCACCGCGATCCTGAATAATCTCGAATACGACCACGCGGACATTTTTGAGAACGTTGAGGCGATCGAGAAGAGTTTCCACCACCTCGTGCGTACGATGGCGCAGCAGGCGCTCATCGTCGCGAACGGTCAGAGCGCGACGCTGGACCGGGTGCTCGAGATGGGCTGCTGGAGCCGCGTGGAGCGGTTTGATTCGGAGAACGGCTGGACGATTTCCGAGGATGGCGAAGTGGCCTTCCAGGGTGAGTCTTTCGGTATCCTGAAGAGCCCGCTCCTCGGGCGTCACAATCAGCTGAATACACTTGCCGCCATTGCCGCGGCGCGTGACGCGGGCGTGGATCCGCGTGAGGCGATCGCCGCAATGGAAAGTTTCTCCGGCGTGAAGCGCCGTCTTGAAGTGAAAGGAACCGAGGACGGTGTCACGGTGATCGATGACTTCGCGCATCACCCGACCGCGATCCGCGAAACGATCGCCGCGCTCCGCGGGAAGATCGGCTACGGCAAGGGACGCCTCATCGCTGTGCTTGAGCCCCGCTCCAATACGATGAAGATGGGCACCATGCGCGCCGCACTCCCCGGGTCTCTGAGTGACGCGGACCAGGTGTTCTGCTACGCCGGTGCCGGTGTCCGCTGGAATGAGGCGGAAGCGCTCGCACCGCTCGGCGACAAGGCACACACCTACACGGATCTGGATCTTCTCGTAAAGGAAGCGGCAGCCTATGCGGCTCCCGGCGACAGCATCCTTGTGATGAGCAACGGAGGCTTCGGCGGCGTGCATGGAAAGCTCCTTGCCGCGCTCCGCGAAAAAGCATCCTGAACGGGAGGAGGGCTGAGACCGGATGGCGACGATTTATCTTCACGGTTTTCTCTCATCTCCTGACTCCAAAAAGGGGAGAATCCTCGCGCTCGAGCATAAGAAGCGGGGGATTCCCTTTTTCGCCCCGGATCTCACCATGTCTCCTGAGCAGGTATCAGCGATGCTCACGAGATTCACGGCGGGGATGCCCCCTGAGGAGCTCACTGTCGTGGGATCCAGTCTCGGCGGGTTTTACGCGACGTGGCTCGCGGAGAAAACCGGGTGCCGTGCGGTGCTCCTGAATCCGGTGGTGCGCCCCTGGGAGCTTGTCCGGGATTTTCTGGGCGAACAGGAAACCTACGGCGGCAAGCGCCGCGTGGTGATCACTGAGGACTACGCTGATCAGCTCCTCAGGCTCGATACGCCTGCGATTACAATGCCTACCCGCTATCTCGTGCTGCTCTCCACATCGGATGAAGTCCTTGACTGGCACGAGGCGGACAGAAAATACCAGGCGGCGAAACGCGTACTGGTGCCGCAGGGCGATCATCAGATCAGCAACTTTGATCAATACAGTCCGGCAATAACCGACTTCTGCGCCATGCGGCCTGAAGCGGCTCTTTCGCCGGATGACTCAAACTGAATACCGGCTGCAACACATATGACCAATCTTTTTTTTGACGACAACGGCTCCTTCAAGGCCGGGTCTGTACTTTCTTCGACGAGCGCAACCTATCAGGTGGAGCTTTCGACCGGAAAGCGCACGAAGGTGAAGGGTTCCAAGGTCTTCTTCAGCTTCGAGCAGCCGTCGCCCCAGGCCTTCATGGAGAAGGCCCAGGCGCAGGCCGCGGAACTCGATCCGAGCTTCCTCTGGGAGGTGGCGCCGAAGGACGAGTTCAGCTACGAGGATCTGGCGGCTGAGTATTTCGGGGATGAGGAAACGAATACCGCGAAGGCCGGACTCCTGATGAGGCTTTATGAGTCGCCGGTCTACTTCTACCGCAAGGGCCGCGGCCGCTTCAAGGCGGCCCCGGAAGAAATCCTGAAACGGGCGCTTGAGGCGCTTGAGCGAAAGCGTAAGCAGGAAGAGCATAAGAAAGCCATCACCGCGGAGCTCGTCTCGGGCACCGTGCCGCCTGAGATCGGCGCTGATCCGATCGGGCTCCTGATTCACGCGGATAAAAACAGCATCGAGTGGAAGGCGCTTTCTGACGCCGCGGCCGAACGCCGCATGACTCCGCTTAAGCTCCTCCTCGATCTGAAGGCAATCTCGTCCCCGTGGCACTGGCACGTCGATTCGTTCTACGCCGAAAATTTCCCGGAGGGCGCCGGTTTCCCGGATACGCTCCCGCAGCCGCCTGAAGGCCGGGGGGACGACCTTCCGGTCTCTGACGCCGTGCCGTTCTCGATCGACGATTCGAGCACGACGGAAATTGATGACGCCACGTCCGTGACGCATATGGAAGGCGGCAAGACCCGGATCGGTATCCATATCGCGGTGCCTTCGATCGGCATGCAGCGCGGAGACCCGATGGATCTCTTCGTCCGGAACCGTATGTCGACCGTCTATGCGCCGGGTCTCAAAACCACGATGCTCCCGGAAAACTGGGTGAAGGCGTATTCGCTTGATGAAGGCCGCCTTGTTCCCTGTCTCTCGCTTTACGCGATGGTGGATGATGAGACGATGCGCGTTCTCTCCACCGATACGCGTCTTGAGCGGATCCGGATGGGCGACAACTTCCGCTACGACCAGTGGGATGAACAGGTGTCAGAAGAGGCGGTTGAGGCCGGTACGCTCACGATTCCGCACGCGGAGGATATCCGCTACCTCTGGCACTTCGCGAAGCACCTGCAGGCGGAACGCGAAGCCGTCCGGGGCCGCCCCGAGGTGAAGGGAAAGATTGACTGGTTCTTTGATCTTGAGGGTGAAGGCGAAGACGCCATCATTCACGTGAAGGGACGCCGCCGCGGCGAACCGCTCGACCTCGTGGTGGCTGAAGCCATGATTTTCGCGAACAGCGTCTGGGGTGAGTGGCTTGAGGAGCACGGCACGGCCGGCATCTACCGCAGCCAGAGAATGGGCCGCGTCCGCATGAGCACAGTCGGTGGTCCGCACGATGGTCTCGGCGTGGCGCGCTACTCCTGGTGCACGTCGCCGCTCCGCCGCTACGTTGACCTCGTGAATCAGCAGCAGATCATCGCGATCGTGATGGGAGAAAAGCCTCCCTACGAGCGGAATGACTCCGACTTCTTCATGATCGTTGCGCAGTTTGAGAACATTTACGGGCTCTACAAGGACTTCCAGACCCGGATGGAGCGCTACTGGTCGCTTCGCTGGATCGCGCAGGAGAACGTGAAGCAGATTGAGGGCATCGTTGTGAAGGGGGACCTTGTCCGCTTTGACGGCATCCCGTTCACGCAGCGCGTGCCGGGGCTCCCTGAGCTGCCGCGCGGCAAGAAAGTGGTGCTCGATATTCTTGGTCTTGACTACATCGGGCTCGTCCTCGAGGTGCGCCTTAAGGAAGTGAGAGACGAAGTGCAGGAGCTGGGTGACGAGGAGCCTGAGGAAGAGGCGCCGGAAGCCGCTCCCGAGGAAGCGGCCCCGGCCTCTGAAGCCGGCGCGCCTGAAGCTCCGGCCGACGCCCCGTCAGCCGAGGCTGAAACTGCCCCGGAATCCGCCGCCCCTTCGGCGCCGTAGTGACAAAGGAGTGTTCCGCTTTTTTCCTGCTTATGCTAGAAAGATAGAAAAAGGGCTTTGCGACAGACAAAGCCCCGAATTCCGGCAAAAAGGAGTGCGTTGAAATGACAAAGCCTGACCGTTACGCGGTGCTGGGTCATCCGATTCAGCACAGCTTTTCTCCAGAAATCCACCAGAGCTTCGCCGCAGAGCTGGGGGAGAACATCTCGTACGAGAAAATCGAGGTGCCTATCGGTCAGTTCGCGGAAAAAGCGGAAGAGCTTCTCGATGAGGGCTACAAGGGCTGCAATATCACTCTGCCTTTCAAACTCGACGCCTATAAGTTTGCCGATAAGCTCACGGAGCGCGCGAGAAGCTGCGGTGCCGTGAATACGCTCGTGTTCGGGAACAAGATTCTCGGCGACAACACGGATGGCATCGGCTTTGTCACCGACATCACGTCCCGGCTCGGCTTCAATATCACGAATGCCTCGATTCTCGTGCTGGGAGCGGGCGGCGGTGTCCGAGGGCTGCTCCCGTCGCTTCTTGAGCAGAACCCGAAGTGGATCGCGGTCGCGAACCGCACGCTGGAGCGGGCCCAGACGCTCGCGGACGTCTTCGGGATCGACGCGATTGCGTATGAAGCTACCGCGGCGGAACACTTTGATCTCGTGATCAATGCGACATCAACCAGCCTCTCCAATATCGCGCCCCCGGTTCCGGAATCGGTGTTCGGCGAAGTGACGCTCGCCTATGACCTCGTGTACGGCGCGGAACCCACCCCCTTCATGGAACTCGCGAAGAAGGGCGGCGCGAAGAAAGTGGCGGACGGCCTCGGCATGCTGATTGAGCAGGCTGCGGAAAGCTATGCCGACTGGAGAGGCACGCGTCCGGACACGTCGAAGACCTACGATCTCATCCGCCGTCTCATCCGGGAGCGCGCAGCGAAGTGACGCCTGTGAAAAAGCGCCGCGGTATCCTCACGACGGTTTTTCTGCTGCTCATCGCGGCAGCCCTCCTCTGGCACCTTTTCATCATCGGAGAGGCGTTCGCCTACCGCTGGATCAACCCGGAGGTGACGCCCTACATGAAGCTCGAGGAGGCGCGTCTGAAGGCTGAGAAGCCGGGGGTGAAGCTGCGTCATCAGTGGATCCCGCTTTCCCGCATGGGCAATAACATCAAGCGGGCGGTGATCGCGTCTGAAGATCAGAAGTTTCTGCATCACGACGGCGTCGACTGGGACGCGCTCGAACTCGCGATGGAGAAGCATATTGAGAAGGGGAAGGGCGGCGGTTCAACGATCACGCAGCAGGTCGTGAAGAACGTCTTTCTCTCGCATAAGAAAAGCTATATCCGCAAAGGCCGGGAAATCCTGATTTCTCTCGTTCTCGACTATATCTGGCCTAAGAGCCGGATTCTTGAGGTTTATCTCAATACGGCTGAGTTCGGAGAGGGGATCTTCGGCGTTGAGGCGGCGTCACGCTATTACTTCGGCTGTAACGCTTCTCAGCTATCCCGATCTCAGGCCGCGTTCCTTGCCGCTATACTGCCCCGGCCAAAGTATTATCAGGTACACAGGAATTCAGCTTATATCCAGAGAAAGGCCAGCCGTATTCAGGCCTACATGGGTGACACGCCGCTCCGGGCCGCAAAAGAAAGCGTCGTGAGGTAAGTGTTTTTCCGAAAGGAGTGCCTGAGCGGGTACAATCCACTCCGGGCGATCCCGCCCGTAATCCAGCAACGGAGCCGAGTTTCATGGCAGAAATGAACGAAAACAGGGAAGAGGAAAAGGCGGAGGGCGCTGCCGCCGCTGATCAGACACCTGGCCATGAGTCCACTCTGACCCGCGATCCCGATGATGCGAGCAACGCTCTCGCCCGCGTCCAGCAGATTTTTGAGCGGCTAGAAGACCTGCCGGAAAACAAGCACCAGAAGAAAGAGTCCGGGGAGGACGAGGAGAAATCCGAGGCCGCACCGGTAACGCCTGAGGCTGCTGAAGAACTCCGGGAAATCTGCGAAAAACTCCATCCGTCCGATATCGCCTGGGTGCTCGAAGCGCTGCCGCTTGATGAGCGACTCGCGCTCTGGAATTTCGTAAAGAGTGAGCGGGACGGCGAGATTCTGATTGAAGTGAATGACGGCGTCCGAGAGACCCTGATCGACGCGATGGACCGCGACGAACTGGTCGACGCCGTTGAAACCCTCGACACCGACGAAATCGCTGACCTGGTGCCGGATCTGCCGCCTGATGTGACGGCCGAGGTGCAGGAGACCCTGTCGCTTGAAGAACGGTCACAGCTGCGGGCCGCTATGTCGTACCCGGAGGACAGCGTCGGGTCGCGCATGGACTTCGAAATGGTGTCCGTACGCGAGGAGTCGACGCTCGCCGCCGTGCTCGCATACCTCAGGCGCTTTGATTCTCTGCCGGACCACTCCGACAAGGTGTTCGTGGTTGACCGTCACGGTCACTTCAAGGGCACGCTGCTCCTCACCAAGATTCTGGTTTCTGCTCCCGACAGCCTGGTGCGCGACCTGATGCAGAAGGATGTGCTCACGCTTTCGCCGCTTGACGATGTGGGGGACGCCGCACAGGCGTTCGAGCGCTACGACCTCGTGTCCGCCGCTGTGGTGGATGAGACCGGACGCCTCGTCGGCCGTCTCACGGTTGACGAAGTGGTGGACGTGATCCGAGAGGAAAGCGAAGAGGACGCGTACGGCGCCGTCGGTCTGGACGAAGACCAGGATATTTTCAGCAGTGTCTGGGAAACCGCGAAAAGCCGCTGGCTCTGGCTCGGTGTGAACCTCTGCACTGCGTTCTTTGCCTCTCGCGTGATCAGTGCTTTTGATGAGACGATCGAGAAGGTCGTGGCGCTCGCCGCCCTGATGCCGATTGTCGCCGGTATGGCCGGCAACTCCGGAAACCAGACGCTCACGCTTCTTGTCCGCTCCATGGCGATGGGCCAGGTGACGGAAAGCAACGCGCCTGAAGTGGTGCGCCGCGAAGTGATGGTGGCAATCTGCAACGGTATTCTCTGCGGCGTGGTGGCCGGATCGCTCGCCTGGCTTCTCTACGCTGGCACGGCTCAGGGCATGAAGCTCGGGTTCGTGATGTTCCTCGCGATGATGCTCAATATTCTGCTTGGCGCCGTCGTGGGTGTGGCTGTTCCGATGCTTCTCAAGGCGCTTGGACGCGATCCGGCGATGGGCGGATCGGTGCTTCTCACCTTCATGACAGATTCGGGCGGATTCCTGATTTTCCTGTCTCTCGCGACGGTTTTCTTCCGCTGAGAAACCGCCTCTGTCACCAAAATTTGCAATTTGCAAAACGGGTTAGCTCTGAATCCGTTAAACTAGATCAGTTAAATGAGTGGTCAGGGGGAACTTGCGCCCCCGTAATTTTCCACCCTAAAAGGACGAATTAAATACAAAAACGCTTGAGGAAGGCCCGGTTGGGCCTGTCTCCTGGGCGCGGCGGAGTGTTGTTTTTTGCTTTTTTCCGCCAAGGGGCCCAGAGCGTAAAAACGATGCTATGAAACTTTTGAGCCGATCATTTTATTTTTCACTCCGCCATCAATCCGCAAAATTTCTCCGTACGGCCGTTCTGGTCGCCGGGGTGACCGCTGTTGCGGCTGCCGGAGCGGCGGAACCGAAGGGTGGAAGTGCAGCGGCCTCGGGCGCTGCATCGGCTCAGGTGACATCTGAATCGACAAGCGACCTCAAGGCTAACCTCATCGCTTACGTGAGCCGCGCCTACCAGGTGCCGAAGGAACGTATCAGCCAGATTATTGACGCGGCGATTGAAGCCGGCCGCAAGAATAATCTCGATCCGCTGCTGCTCCTCTCCATCACGGCCGCGGAATCCACGTTCAATCCTCTCGCGAAGAATCGCCGCTCCGGCGCGAGCGGTCTCATGCAGATCATGCCGAATGCGCACTCCCAGCGGGTGGAGCGTCATGGCGGCGAAATCTTTGATATCCATACGAATATGCAGGTCGGGTCCGAGCTTCTGCGTGACATGATCGACGACACCGGATCCCTGCAGCGCGGACTTAAGAGCTATGTCGGCGTGGGCGCCAGTTCCACAGACAGCTCGTATGGCAATAAAATTACACGCGAACACAGCCGTCTCCGCCTTGCTGCGGAAGGCGACGTCAATCAGGCTGTTCGCCTTAAGCGCGCGAGGAAGCCGGCAGAGTCTATCTCTGAACGGATTTCCGGCACTTTCTCAGAATTCAAAGACTGGCTTTCCGGATCTTCTTCTGATAACCGATAGTCTGGTTAACAAAAGCTGACGGCTGGGCGCTCCGCCTTTGAGGCGGATGGGCCCGACTGTCAATAAAAGAACCCGAAAATGCTAAAAAGCCTGCTCACCAAATCCAAGGCGCTCTTCAGCGTCGGCGCAATCGCCGTGATTGCCACCATAGCCATTGCAGCCGTCGTGCTGGTGAACGGACACGACCAGGATGGAAGCTGGGGCAGTCTCTGGGGGGAAGCGGAGGATGTCACCGTCGCGGAGCTTCCGCCTGAGGCTCAGCAGAAACTGAAACTCATCAAGGCGGGCGGCCCCTTTCCTTATAAAGACGACGGAATCCGGTATCGCAACGGCAACAAAAAGCTGCCGATCAAGCGGAAAGGCTATTATCGTGTCTATATCGTCCCCACGCCGGGCGTGAAAGGTCTCGGCAAGCGGCGCATCGTCGCCGGGGCCGGTCGCGATAACAATTACGCCACGAGCGGTGAATACTGGTACACATCGGACGACTACGAGATCCTGCACCGGATTCGCGAAAAATAGCCGCGGCGGTCTTATAAGGGCGCACGCATCATGTGGATTCGGACTCTCATCGTCGCTTTCGGCCTCGCGCTGGGAATCGGACTCTGCGCCTATGTCGCGCGGCAGTTTACGAAGATCGGCGGAAAGGGCGCTGTCGGCACGGCGTTCCGCTGGGGGCTTTTCCCCCTCGCGGTCTTTCTCCTCACGTTCCCGCTTCTCGCGATGCACGGGCTCCTCAGAGCCATTGAGGGGATGACGATCCTGATTCTGGATCTGAGCACGCTGCTTTTCTTTGTCGGTCTCGTGATTGGACTCTGGAAGGAGAGCCTCCGCTATAAGGGGCCCTTTGTGATGGACCGGACGATCGCGCTGAACCGACCTGTGAAGAAAATCTTCTTGGTGCTGCTCGTGATCGGGCTTCTCGCGCTCGCGCCTTTCCTGATTTCCTACGCGGCGACCCTGATTCTCGAGGATCTCACGGATCTCAGTATCAGTTCCCCGGCGCTTGAGCCCGCGGTCCGGAGTTTCTTTGATCTCTATTTCCCGGTCGGGATCGGCGCTGCCATACTGTCCGCGGTTTCAGCCGCCTTTTCGCTCGCCTGGGACTGGACGCTTGGCGGCGTGATTGAATCCATTCTGACCCGGATCACGCGCACCCGCTTCGGCGGCTGACCGCAGCCGCCGTCCCCAATCGAATTTTTCAGGCGCGGCTTCCCGTGATGTCGTAGTCGCCAGAGACAGCGTTCGCGCAGGCAATCGCGACAAGCCCCGCGGTTTCCGTCCGGAGAACTCGGGGACCGAGAAGCCCCCGGGTCCAGCCCGCGCCGTCCGCGAGCGTCAGCTCTTCCTCAGAAAATCCCCCTTCAGGCCCGACCGCGAAGACGACAGAGCGCGCGGCGCCAAGCGCGAGTCCCGGATCGCTCGACGGGGCGAGAATCACGCGGGCATCCGCTTTCAGACCGGAAAGCATCGTTTCAGCCGAGACAAAGGCTTCGATCTCAGGAATCCGGCTCCGGCCGCACTGCTCGCAGGCAGAGACCGCGGTGGCGCGGAGTTTCTCAAGACGCTTCGTAAGCTTGTCGCCAGAAAGCTTCGTGACTGACCGGGCGGCCGGGAAAAAGACGATCCGGGAGGCTCCCGCCTCAACCGCTTTCTCCGTGATCCACTCCATCTTGTCAGGCGACACGAAGGCCTGCGCGAGCGTAATGAAGAGCGGCGACTCACGCCCGTGCTCGGGGTAGGACTCGGCGACGAGCACGGTCCCCTCACTGCTGAACTCCGTCCGGCCCCTCGCGGTCCGGCCCTCACCGTCAAACACCTCGGCCTCATCCCCGTTTCTCATCCGGAGCACGCGCATCGCGTGGTGAGAGGCTTTTTCAGGGAACGTGATCCGATCAGAGGTCCAGGGACCGGGGACATAAAAGCGGGGAATCGTCATAGGAAAGGCGGCATGAATTTGTTCAAAACAGAAACAGTGAAGATTCAGAGTTTAAGTTCACCGTGAAAGTCATTAAAATCTAGGGGCTGAAAAAACCGCTGCATGCTTTTTAAGCATGTATCGCCGGTGCAGCTTTCCTCCTGCATCTTAAATCCAATTCATTATCTTCTTAAAAACACATCCGGAAAAAATGTCGAATTCTTCCGTTTCGCCGCAGAAGCTCGCAAACGCCATCCGTGCACTTGCCATGGATTCCATTCAGAAAGCCAAGTCGGGTCACCCCGGCATGCCCCTCGGCATGGCAGATATTGCTGTCGCCCTGTGGACCCGCCATCTCCGCCACAACCCGAAGGACCCGAAGTGGCTCGGCCGCGATCGCTTCATTCTGTCGAACGGACACGGCTCAATGCTGCAGTACGCGCTGCTGCACCTCACGGGCTACGATCTTTCGATGGATGATCTGAAGTCCTTCCGTCAGCTGCACTCCCGCACGCCGGGGCACCCTGAAGTGGGCGTGACCCCGGGGGTCGAGACGAGCACCGGGCCGCTCGGCCAGGGTATCGCGAACGGCATCGGCATGGCGCTCGCCGAGAAGATGCTCGCCGCTGAATTCAACCGCCCCGGTTTCCCCGTGATCGATAACCGCACGTATGTGTTCCTCGGTGACGGCTGCCTTATGGAAGGTGTGAGCCACGAAGCGTGCTCCCTCGCCGGTGTCTGGCAGCTTGGCAAGCTGGTCGCTTTCTATGACGACAACGGTATTTCGATCGACGGCAACGTGAAGGGCTGGTTCGGTGACGATACGAGAAAGCGTTTCGAAGCCTACGGCTGGAACGTGATCGGCCCGATCGACGGCCACAATATCGACGCTGTGGACCAGGCGATCAATGAAGCCGAGTCCCAGAGCGAAAAACCGACCCTCATTATCTGCAAGACGACGATCGGCAAGGGCTCCCCGAAGTTCCAGGGCACCTCCAAGGTGCACGGCGCTCCGCTCGGCGACGAGGAAATCGCCGCGGCGAAGAAGGCGCTTGGCTGGGAGTACGGCCCGTTTGAGATTCCGCAGGACGTGTATGACGCGTTCGACGCCCGCGCGACGGGTGAGAAGCTTGAAGCCGATTACCAGAAGATGTTTGACGGCTACGCTGCCGCGTACCCGGAACTCGCCTCCGAACTGAAGCGCCGCATTGCGGGTGACCTCCCCGCGAACTACGCGGAAACGGTCGCTCAGGCTGTGGAAGCTGCCGAGAAGGCTGCTGAATCGGTTGCGACCCGCAAGGCGAGCCAGAAGGCTCTGAGCGCGATCTGCCCGAAGCTCCCCGAGACGCTCGGCGGTTCGGCTGACCTTACGAGCTCCAACCTCACGAACTGGGAAGGCGTCACCGCTTTCGGCACCGATAACCTCGCCGGCCGCCACATTTCCTACGGTGTCCGTGAATTCGGCATGTCCGCGATTATGAACGGCATCGCGCTCTACGGCGGCTTCATCCCGTTCGGCGCCACGTTCCTCACGTTCTCTGACTACGCGAAGAACGCCATCCGTATGGCCGCACTGATGCAGATCCGTTCGATCTTCGTTTACACGCACGACTCGATCGGTGTCGGCGAAGACGGCCCGACGCATCAGCCGATTGAGCAGACCGCGAGCCTGCGTCTGATTCCGGGGCTGGATGTCTGGCGTCCGTGCGACACGGTGGAAGCCGCTGTCGCCTGGGGCTGCGCCTTCGGTAAGAAGAACGGCCCGAGCGCACTCATCTTCTCGCGCCAGAGCGTGCCGTTCCTGCATCAGGCGGGCGCCAAGGCTGACCTGATCCGAAAAGGCGGGTATATTCTCACCGACGCTGAAAGCCCGAAGGCTGTGATCGTCGCGACCGGCACGGAAGTGTCGCTCGGCAGCGCGATCCAGGAGAAGCTCGCTGAGGAAGGTATCGCGGTGCGTCTCGTCTCCATGCCCTGCACGGAGCGGTTCGACGCCCAGGACGCCGCTTACCGCGAGAGCGTTCTCCCGGCTGGTCTCCCCGTTCTCACGATCGAGGCAGGCAGCACGGGACTCTGGTACAAGTACACCCGCGGCAACGGCGCGTCGCTTGGCATCGATCAGTTCGGCGCCTCGGCTCCGGCTTCGAAGCTCTGGCCGCTCTTCGGTCTGACGGTTGAAAACGGCGTTGCCCGCGTCAAGGACCTCCTTCACTGAGAAAACGATTTTTAAAGGACCCCACAGATGACTATTCGTCTTGCCATTAATGGTTTTGGCCGCATCGGCCGCTGCGTTCTCCGTGCCCTCTACGAAGAAAAGCGCTGGGATGATGTGCAGGTTGTTGCGATCAACACTCTCGGTGACCTCGAAACCAACGCGCACCTCCTGCGCTACGACACGACCCACGGCCGTTTCGCTTCCAAGGTTGAGATCCTCGACGGTCAGGACTTCGCGGTCGACGGCGACAAGATCAAGATGTTCTCCACCCGCGATCCGCACGAGATCGACTGGGCTTCCTGCGACGTGGACGTGGTGCTCGAATGCACGGGCGCTTTCCGTACGCGTGAAAAGGCGGCCTATCACCTTGAGAGCGGCGCGAAGAAGGTGCTGATCTCGGCTCCTGGCACGGACTGCGACGCGACCGTTGTGTACGGCGTGAATGATGATGTGCTCACTTCCGACATGAAGATCGTGTCGAACGGTTCCTGCACGACGAACTGCCTCGCCCCGATCGCGAAGGCTCTTAATAGCTCGCTCGGCATTGAACGCGGCCTGATGACCACGATTCACTCCTTCACGAATGACCAGGTGCTGGTTGACGTGTTCCATAAGGACATGCGCCGTGCCCGTTCCGCCGTTTCCTCCATCATCCCGACGAAGACCGGCGCTGCCAAGGCGATCGGCCTCGTGCTGCCGGAACTCGCCGGCCGTCTCGACGGCGTGTCGATGCGCGTCCCGACGATGAACGTGTCGTTCGTTGACCTCTGCTTCACCGCCGGCCGTGAAACGACCGTGGAAGAAGTGAACGAGATCATGAAGGCTGCCGCTCAGGATCCGGCGTATCACGGCGTTCTCGCTTACACCGAAGAGAAGCTCGTGTCTCACGACTACAACCACACGCACGAATCCTCCACGTTCGACGCCACGTTCACCAAGGTGATCGAAGGTAAGTCGAACTTCGTGAAGGTCGGCTCCTGGTACGACAACGAGTGGGGCTTCTCCTGCCGTATGATCGACACGGCCCGCGCGATGGCGCTCGCCAAGTAATCCGCCGGCAGAAAATTTTCTGAAGGCAATATGGAGGCTTCCGGATTTTTCGGCAGCCTCCGTTTTTTTCGGGTAAAGAAAGATGGATCTGGGTTTCAAGGCGGACCGCGTGCGCTTCATTCTGGCGGATCCGAGTATTCCGGCGAATATCGGCGCGGCGGCCCGCGCGATCAAGACGATGGGGTTCCGTAAGCTCTGGGTATCGAATCCCCGGGTGAAGGACTATCGGCATGATCCGGACGCGGTGAGGCTCTCGACTCAGGCGGAGGATGTGCTGGAAGAGAGCCGCGAGACCGCGTCGCTCGCTGAGGCTCTGGAAGGTGTCCGCTACGCCTGGGCGCTCTCAGGCTATAACCACGAGTTCGGCCCCAAGATCTATCCGCTCCGGACTGCGGCGGCGTCATCGGCCGCGCTGCTCGCGGAGACCGCGGGGGATTCCGCCTCAGGTGACATCGCGTTTGTTTTTGGCACCGAACGCGATGGCCTATCCAATAAAGAGGTGCTGCTCTGCCACGCGATCGCGGCGATCCCGGCTGACTCCGAAATGCCGAGCCTTAACCTCGCGCAGGCGGTTCAGGTCTGCGCGTATGAAGTGCGGGAAGCGCTGAGAGAGGCGGAAGGAAAGGCGTCTGACCTTCTTCCCTGGGAACTGCGGTTCAAGGCGGGGGAACCTGCTTCCGCGTCGGATGTCGCGGGGTTCATCGCGCATCTTGAAAAGGCGCTGATCCATGTCGGGATGACCAGAGCGGGGGACCATCGGAAGATCATGAACCGGCTTCAGACAATCTTCAGCCGCGCGGCTCTGACGGAGGACGATGTGGTGCTCCTTCGCGCGGTGTGCGCCGCGGTCATCAAGCCCCGCACGCAGTGGCTGGAGTCTGTAAAGGAAGCAGGGGCATCAGAGGCGCCGGATGCCGGGCGATGGCATGCCGGAAAAGACCGATAACTTTTTTCTTGAAAAAGCCATTCTTCACTTTAGAATATGTGCGCCGGCTGAGGCGGGATGAAGACCTCAGCCGTTAAAACAACCATTTGTACGGAGTGATACATGCGGGTTAAGACACTGCAGGAACTGGCTGACGCCGGAAAGCTTTCGGGAAAACGGGTGCTGATCAGAAGCGACCTGAACGCCCCTCACGATGAATCGGGCCGCATCACGGACGAGACCCGCCTCACGGCGTCCGTTCCTGCGATCCAGATGGCGCTGAAGGCCAGCGCCGCGGTGATGGTGGTGAGCCACCTCGGCCGCCCGAAGGAAGGCGTTCCGACTGAAGCTGAGAGCCTGATCCACGTGGCTGACCGGCTCTCCGAGCTCCTTGGCACCGAAATGCCGCTCGTGCGCGACTGGGTGGACGGTGTCACGGTTGAACCCGGTCACGTTGTGATACTCGAAAACTGCCGCTTCAATGTCGGCGAAAAGAAGAACAACGAAGACCTCGCCCGCAAGTATGCGGCGCTCTGCGATGTCTATGTGAATGATGCGTTTGGCACGTCTCACCGCGCTGAGGCGACGACGGAAGGCGTGGCGCATTTCGCGAAGTGCGCCTGCGCGGGCCCGCTGCTGGCCCGTGAAATCGAAGCGCTGACTGCTGCTGTCGAGGAAGCCCGTCATCCGCTGATGGCGATCGTCGCGGGCTCCAAGGTCTCCACGAAGCTCACGATTCTGAATCACCTCGCATCGACCGTTGACCGTCTTGTCGTGGGCGGCGGTATCGCGAATACGTTCCTTCTCGCGAAGGGCTTCCCGATCGGCAAGTCGCTCGCTGAACCCGATCTCGTTCCGGAGTGCCTCCGCGTTCTGAAGACGCTTGAAGAAAAGCACGCCACGATGCCGCTTCCGGTGGATGTCGTCGTCTCGAAGACGTTCTCCGCCGAAGGTCCGGTCCGTGTCTGCAGCGTGAGCGATGTGGCAGACGACGAGATGATTCTCGATATCGGCCCGAAGTCCCGTGAGGAACTCGACCGCGAAGTGCGCGCCGCGAAGACGATCGTCTGGAACGGTCCGGTCGGTGTCTTTGAAATGGAACCGTTCGCGGGCGGCACGAAGGCGCTCGCTGATTCCATCGCCGCGGCGACCGACGACGGCGCGTTCTCGATCGCCGGCGGCGGCGACACTGTGTCCGCTGTGAAGCAGTTCGGCATCGCGGACCGCGTGTCCTATATTTCGACCGGCGGCGGCGCGTTCCTCGAGTTTCTCGAAGGCAAGACGCTTCCCGCTGTGGCGGCTCTTGAGGCCCGCGCGGACGACTGAGTCTGACCGCTTCAGATAAGCGGCATGAAAAAAGGAGCTGAATTTTTTCAGCTCCTTTTTCGCTTTTCCGGATGAAGAGAAGGGGAGGGAGGCTTCCGGTCTCAGTCCTTCGGCAGCGTGACCGGGGTTCCCTTGCGGGCGTCCCTCATATGCAGCATCCTGAGGACCCAGGCGATGATGATGGGGCCTGAGAAGGCACCCGCCACACCGATCAGAAGGATCACGGTGAGGTTATTTCTCACGATCGGGATGTTGCCGAAAAGGTATCCGGCGCCGATCAGGCCGACCGCCCAGGCGACGGCGCCGGTCATCGAATAGAACTCAAACCGGAGTGACTTCATGCTCGCGGCGCCCGCGATGATCGGAACGAACGCGCGGATGATCGGCACAAAGCGGCCGAGGAACACAGTCTTTCCGCCATGCTTGTCATAGAAGACCTTCGCACGCATGAGCTTATCCTGCTTCAGGAAGAGGAAGTTCTTCGTATAAATTTTCTGGCCGAACCAGCGGCCGAATGAATAGGCCTGAGTGTTCCCGACGATGGCACCGATGATCACGGCGAGCATCAGTCCGAAGGGGCTCGTTGTACCGGCGGCAGCCACCGTGCCGGCTACGAATAGCAGTGAGTCTCCCGGAAGGAAGGAAAAGACGAAGACGCCCGTTTCCAGATAGAAGATGAGGAACATCACCACATAGATCATCGTTCCGTAATTCGAGGCCAGATTGACCAGGAATGCATCCATGTTGGTGAATAGCTGAAGTATGACGCTCAAGTCCATAGAGGAATTTGCTTTTTAGCCGCTGGCAGATAGTAGTACCGGAAATTCCCTATCATAACAACTGAGGCGGGTTCCATCATTGGACCTAATGTAGGGATATCGGCTAATTTCATGATCCGCGGAGTGTGAATGGAAGAAATTGAGAAGGAAGAGAAGCCGGCAGCGAGGCGTTCGATCGCCGAGCTCCCGGACCAGCTGATCAGCCAGATTGCGGCAGGCGAGGTGGTTGAGCGCCCCGCATCGGTCGTGAAAGAGCTTGTCGAGAACGCGCTTGACGCCGGCGCGACCCGGATTGAGGTCCGGATCGAGGGCGGCGGTCTCAGACGCATATCCGTGACGGATAACGGCTGCGGCATTCCGAAGGAAGAGCTGCCGCTCGCGCTGAAGCGTCACGCGACGAGCAAGATCCGGAATCTGATTGAGCTTGAAAGTGTCCGAAGCCTCGGGTTCCGGGGTGAGGCACTCGCTTCCATCGCGTCGGTCGCGGCTCTCACCCTGACCAGCCGTACGGCGGAAGAAGATCACGCCTGGTCGATCAGCGAGGAAGGCGTGATGCCGGCGGCCGGCAGCCAGGGGACTCAGATCGAAGTGGTGGATCTTTTCTTCAAGACCCCGGCAAGACGGAAATTCCTGAAGTCCGAAGCGACGGAAACCGCGCACTGTCTCCGGCAGTTTGAGCACGCGGCGCTTTCCCACCCCGATGTTGATATGCGCTTCATGGCGAACGGCCGCGTGATTCACGCGCTCCCCGCCCAGGCGCCGCGGGAACGCGCGAACATGATTCTCCCGAAGGAATTCGCGGATGCGTCGCGCGAAGTCTATGCGTCGGCCCCCGGTCTCACCGTAACCGGCTGGGTTGGGACGCCAACCGCGGCGCGTCAGAAGAGTGACGCGCAGTTCTTCTTCGTGAACGGCCGCTGCGTGAAGGATAAGACGCTGCTGCACGCCGTGAAGCAGGGTTACAGTGACGTGCTTTATAACGGCGCGCAGCCTTCCTTCTGCCTTTTCCTTGACGTTGACCCCATGCAGGTCGACGTGAATGTGCATCCGACAAAGAGTGAAGTCCGTTTCCGCGAGGGACAGCGGGTGCATCAGTTTGTATTCCATGCGGTGGAGGCGGCGCTCGCCCCCGCAATTTCAAGCGGCTCCGCGCCTTCCGGGCTTTCGGGCGGCGCGGCATCCGGCGTGAAGGCCGAGGTGTCGGGCGGTGTGAGCCCTGTTCCGGCCGCCCAGAAGCCGCTTTTCAGCCATTCGTCCGCACCGCAGATCCGGGATAACGTCTTTGAAAGCCGCCCGAGACCGGGGTACGGTCAGCAGAGCCGCAGTGAAACGCTGAGCTGGGACCGGAAGAAACCGCCGCTCCCCGGATCCGCCTATCTGAAGCTTTTTGATACGGGGTCAGAGCCTGCTCATACGGAGTCTCAGCCGCCGGTTTCGGCTCCTGAAACGGCGTCAGGCAGCGCCCCTGAACCCGCATCACCGACGGCAGCCGTTCCCGCGGCGGCACCTCTCACCGTCAGCACGCCCGCCGGCCATACGGGAGGCGTTGAGGTGCCTGAGGGCGTCCCGATTCCGACAGACGAGAACCCGTTCCCGCTCGGGCGCGCGCTCGCTCAGGTCGGCGGCATTTATGTGCTCGCCGAAAACCGCGAGGGCCTTGTGATCGTTGATATGCACGCGGCCCACGAGCGGATCTGCTACGAAAAACTGAAGCGTCAGATGGATGCCTCCCGCATCCCGACGCAGCAGCTTCTGATTCCTCTTGTTTTCTCCGTGAATCCGCTTGAGATGGCGGCGTTCGAGGAGCATGAGGCGGAGCTTCAGAGCCTCGGGCTCGATGTCGGCGCAGCGTCTCCCGAGCACCTTACGCTCCGCACCGTTCCGGCCGTGATCGTCGCGGATATTGAGCACGAGGGACCGCGGCTTATCCGCGACATTCTGGATGACTTCCGGGAGTTTGGCGGGACGCAGGTGCTTGAGAAGCATCGGAACGAAATTCTTTCCACCATGGCGTGCCACGGCGCTGTCCGCGCCCACCGCATTCTGAACCTTGATGAAATGAACGCGCTGCTCCGTGAAATGGAGAAGACAGACCGCGCGGATGAGTGCAATCATGGGCGTCCGACGTGGATTCAGATGTCGCTTGACGATCTTGACCAGCTTTTCCTGAGGGGGCGCTGATGGCCTTTGACGCCTTGATGATTCTCGGGCCGACCGCAAGCGGCAAAACGGCGCTGTCACTCTCCATCGCATCCGAGCTTCCGGCCGAAGTGATTTCGGTGGATTCAGCGCTCGTTTACCGCGGAATGGATATCGGGACCGCCAAGCCGACCGAAGCGGAGCGGGCCGGTGTGCCGCACCACCTGATTGATATCCGCGATATCGGTGAACCGTATAACGTCGCGGACTTTACGGAGGACTGCCTGAGGCTCATTCCGGAAATCCGGTCCCGCGGCGCGCTTCCGATTCTCGCGGGTGGTACAATGCTTTACGCGAACGCGCTGCTGCACGGACTCGCCGAGCTTCCGGCGACGGATCCCGCCGTGAGGGAAGCGGTGACAGTGGAAGGAGAGGAAAAGGGGTGGCCCGCCATGCGGGAGGAGCTCGCCAAAGTGGATCCCGAGACCGCGGCGCGTCTGAAACCGAATGACCGGCAGCGGATCAGCCGCGCGATTGAGGTTTACCGGATGACCGGGCGTCCGATGTCCGCGATCATCGCGGAGCAGCCGCATTCAGCTCCGCCCTTTCGGATTGCCGCGATAGCGCTTCTTCCTGAAGACCGCGCGGCGCTCCACGCGAAGATTGCCGAGCGGTTTGACGCGATGCTCGAAGCCGGGTTCCTCGACGAAATGAGGCGTCTCACCGGGCTTCCGGGGTTTGACCGGGAGTCTCCCGCGATGCGTTCTGTCGGATACCGTCAGGCGCTCGAGTACCTGGCAGGCGAAACCAACTACGCGGTGTTCCGCGATAAGGCGATTGCCGCGACGCGGCAGCTCGCGAAGCGCCAGATCACATGGCTTCGCTCCATGAAGGATGAGATCCGGGCGTTTGATCCCTATACCGAGGCGGGGCTCCGGGACGCGAAAGCCTACGCGCTGTCGCTTGACTGGGATCTGCAGAGGCCTGCCTCCCAGGCATGAAAAAAGGCCGGAACCGAGGAATAAGTTCCGACCTTTTCTGCGAGGCGGCCTGAGGGCGAACAGCAGGCCGTCTTTACTTCGTCAGATCACGACGCAGCCAGGATCAGCTGCGTTTGCGCGATTGACCACTTCGCCTAGACGATAAACCTTTTCGCCTTCAGATTCAAAGGCAGAGACAGCGGCGTCAGCGGCTTCAGCCGGAACAATCACGACGAGACCGATACCGTTATTGAAGACGCGGAGCATTTCGTCTTCGGCCACATTGCCTTCCTTCTGCAGCCAGTCGAAAATCGCCGGACGCTTCCAGGAGTCACGGTGGATCACGACCTGCGTGCCTTCAGGCAGAACGCGCGGCACGTTTTCCACGAGACCGCCGCCCGTGATGTGGGCCATCGCATGGATCGGCACCTTCTTCATCACGTTTGCGACCTGCTTGCAGTAAATGCGGGTCGGCTCCATCAGACGGTCAGCGAGCGTCGCGCCGTCAAACGGCATATCCCAGGAGGCGCCACTCACCTCAACGATCTTGCGGATGAGGGAGAAACCGTTGCTGTGGGGACCGGAGGAGGCAAGGCCGAGGACCACGTCACCAGGCTTCACCTTGGAGCCGTCAATAATCTGGCTCTTCTCAACCACGCCGACCGCAAAGCCCGCGAGGTCATACTCGCCTTCCGGATACATGCCCGGCATTTCAGCGGTTTCGCCGCCGATCAGCGCGCAGCCAGCAAGTTCGCAGCCGTGAGCGACACCCTTCACGACACGCTCCGCGATGCTGACATCCAGCTTGCCGCAGGAGAAGTAGTCGAGGAAGAAGACGTTCTTCGCACCCTGCACCAGAACGTCATTCACGCTCATCGCCACCAGATCTTGACCGACCGTATCGTGACGGTTCAGCTTGAAGGCGAGCATCAGCTTCGTGCCGACGCCGTCAGTGCCGGACACGAGGACGGGTTCCTTGTATTCCTTGCTGATTTCGAAAAGTGCGCCGAAGCCGCCGATGGAACCGAGAACGCCCGGGATCAGAGTACGCTTGGCAAAAGGCTTGATGCGCTCAACCAGTTCGTCTCCGTTATCAATGGAAACGCCGGCTGCATCATAGGAGAGTTGAGTCATGAGTAGAAATGTCTCAAAGAAACATGAGAAAAGGTGGGCGCGCTAAACTTCCGTTTATCGCATTACCCTCATTCTAAGAGATTTTATTCGATGCATCCTCAGACGGAAGGGTAGTTTTTGCCCTGCGTCCCCCGGATATTCATTCATGGAACAAGAGCAGCTCACTCTGAACTTGCAGATTAGACCTGCGCCGAGCCTCGATAATTTCGCTGTCGGAGACAACGCGGAACTGATGTCCGTGCTGCGTACGATGGCGGAAACCGGCTCCGGTCCTCAGTTTCTGTATCTGTGGGGCGAGACGGGTGTCGGCTGCACGCATCTTCTCCATGCCATGGATCCTCTGGCCGGCGTCGAGCGGGTTCCCGCTTTTTCCGAGAGCCGCCTGATTTATACCGTGGATGATGTTGAGGAGCTGGGAGAGGAGTCTCAGCAGAAACTCTTTGAACTGATGAACGACGTGCGCAGTCATTCTGACGGCGGCCCGTTCGGGCAGTACCGTCTGATTACGGCAGGAGATCTTCCGCCGCTTCAGATGAAGGGAAGGCCGGACGTGATTTCACGTCTTTCCTGGGGACTCGTGTTTCAGGTGCATCCGCTTACCGATGAGCAGAAGGATGCGGCGCTCAGAAAGCTTGCTGAAGAGAGCCGGATTGATCTGCCCGATGACGCGCGTCAGTGGATGCTGGAACATCTTCCCCGCGATATGGGAACGCTTTCCGAAGCGCTCTTCGAAGTGGAGCGCTTCGCGCTCGGAGCTTCAAAAAAGATCACCCGTACTCTGCTGCGTCAGTGTTTTCCTCCAAGGAACGCCGCTGTGCGCGAGGAGTCCGCTCCTAAAATGGTGACCGACTGACTTCAGGGGGATCGGTTGCGGCTAGAAGCCCTCCCGGGTGACCGCCAGAAGATAGATGCTTAATAAAAATTATTCAAAATGGCTGTTTTGCAGAAATTTGTACGTAAAGTAAAAAGTCTCCTTGGCGGTTCCGCCGGCGGAGTTATTCAGAAGACTCCCCGGATCATTCCCGCCTCGGTGCATGGAATCCGGCCGGAGCTCGTCGCCTGGCAGGCGATCCGGACCTGTGAAGCGCTTCAGCGCCGCGGCTTCAAGGCTTATGTGGTGGGCGGCGCTGTGCGCGACATGCTGCTTGGCGTCAAGCCGAAGGATTTTGACGTTGCGACGGACGCGACGCCGGAAGAAGTGAAGGCCTGCCAGAAGCGTGCCATCATCATCGGCCGCCGTTTCCGTCTGGTGCACGTGATTTTCGGGCGTGAAGTGATTGAGTGCGCCACGTTCCGTTCGCTGGACACCGAAGGTGTGAGAAAGGACGCCGCGGGGCGCGTGATTTCCGATAACATCTTCGGCGAAATGTGGGAAGACGCGGCGCGCCGCGACTTCACGATCAACGCCCTCTATTACGATCCGTCGACACAGGAAGTGCTCGACTATCACAACGGTTACGAGGATCTGAAGGATAAGTGCCTGCGGATCATCGGAGACCCTGAGGTGCGTTACCGCGAGGATCCGGTTCGCATGATGCGCGCGGTCCGCATCGCGGCGAAGCTCGGTTTCCGGATTGATGAGTCGACCCGGAAACCAATTCCGAAGATGGCCTATCTTCTGAAAAACGTGCCGGACGCGCGTCTCTTTGACGAAATCATCAAGCTCCTCACGAGCGGTCACGCCGTGGCCTGCATTGAGGCATTCCGGAAGGAAGGGCTGCATCACGGGCTTCTTCCGGTGCTCGACATGATGAATACAGAGTCCGCGGGCGAAAAATTCATGATGCTCGCGCTTGAGCGTACGGATGAACGCATCAACGCGGGGAAGAAAACCTCTCCCGCGTTCCTCTTCGCCACGCTCCTCTGGCCTCAGACGCTGCGCCGCTGGGAGTCCTTTGAGAAGAAGGGCAAGAGCCGCGCCCAGGCGCTCTACGAGGCGTGCGACGTTGTGCTGAAGACGCAGTGCGAAAAGCTCGTGATTCAGCGCCGCTACATGGCTGATATCCAGATGATCTGGATGCTGCAGTACCGGTTTGAGCGCCGCTACGGCAAGATGCCGTTCGCGCAGGTGAATCATCCGAAGTACCGCGCGGCCTATGACTTCATGCTGCTCCGGAGCCAGAACGGCGAAGTGCCGGTTGAGGTCGTCGAGTGGTGGAAGAACTTCTATGAGGCGGATGAAGCGGGCCGCCACGAGATGATTGAGCAGGCGGAGAAGGAAGCGCGCGGCGCGGGCTCTAAGAAGCGCAGCCGCCGCCCGAGGAAGGATCCGACGTCGGGCGATCTCGCCCTGAATCCGGTTCCGGGTCAGGGCCCGAAGCCGCGCGACGAAGAGGACGAAGAAGAGTCTCACAGCGGCCGGGGCCGCCGTCGGGGGCGCCGCCGTCCGGCAGCGCCCGAGGCGCCGATCGGATTCTTTGTCCCCGCGCCCTCAGACCGCAAGCTGACACCGCAGAAGCGTCCTCCCCGCCGCACGCAGCGTGATCCTGATATCCAGGAGGGCTGATCCATGGCGCACGAAACAGAGGCCGTGATCGGCCTGGGCGCGAATCTCGGAAATCCCGAAGAGGCGCTCGGAGAGGCGCTGAGGCGGCTCTCCGAGGTGCCCGGGGTCCGCGTCGTGCGGGTAAGCAGCCTCTACCGTACAGCTCCGATCGACGCGACAGGGCCTGACTACACCAATGCCGCGGCGGTGCTTGCCGTGACGATCCCGGCGAAAGAGCTGCTCCACGCGATGCAGAAAATTGAGCTTGATCTCGGACGCGTCCGCCCCGCGGGGGTTCATAACGCTCCCCGGACGATCGATCTCGATATCGAGCTTTTCGGTGACAGCCCGATTGATGAGCCGCCGGAACTCGTTGTGCCGCACCCGAGAATGCATGAGCGGCGCTTTGTCCTTGAGCCGCTTCATGAAATACGGCCTGACGCTGTTATTCCGGGGCTTGGACCTGCGGTCAGATTCCTGACGCTTGTGCAGGATCAAAGGCTTGATAAAATAAGCGACTTTCATTGGAACGGGGACTGACCCCGCCCCCGGATGCCGGCGCCTGACGCGCCGGCTTTCGGCATTCAAAGGAGAAAAGAGATGAGGCTCGAAGACCTGTTCTTTGCCGGACTTTTGGTCCTTCTCGTTCTTATTGCGGCAGGGTTCGTGAAGCTCTGCCAGAAATACCGGGAGCATTAATCATGTATGGCGATCCGAGCTGGGTGTACTGGATGGCAGGCATTGCGGCGGGACTGGCTCTCGTCTACCTGATCGTCGTGCTTTTCAACGCGGAACTTCTGGATTAACCGGAGAGAAGAATGAATACCACGTCCGCGGTTTTGCTTTTCGTCGGGCTCTTTGCCGTGATTTTCACGCTGAGCGTGTCGATCGGGATCTACATGAGCGCGGTTTTCGACGGGACGCTCTCGCAGAAATTTCCCTGGATGTACCGGGTGGAATCCATTTTTCTCTGGCCGCTCGGGAAATCCGGCCGTGAGCCGATGGACTGGAAGGAGTATTGCGTCTCGCTCATCGCGCTGACTGTGGTGGGGACCGTGATCGGGTACCTGATTTTCCGGTTTCAGGGCTATCTCCCTTATAACCCGCTGAATTTCAAGGGACTGTCCCCTGACCTCGCCTTCAATACGGCGGTCTCTTTCTCCACGAGCACCACGTGGCAGGGCTACGACTGTGAGAATGTGATGAGTCTCTTCTCGCAGGCGTTCGGTCTCTGCACGCTCACCTTCCTCAGCTCCGCGACTGGTGTCGTGGCGGCTTTTGCTTTCGCCCGCGGCCTGATCCAGAGCCGCGATCCGTCGCTCGGAAACGCCTGGGAAGACATGGTGCGTTGCATCCTGTGGCTTTTCCTGCCGCTTGCGGTGATCTGCTCGATCATTGCCGTGTGGCAGGGCTGCACGCAGACGATGGACGCGATGACTGTCGTGAAGACAATCGAAGGCCCGATTCAGAAGATTGCCGTGGGTCCTGTGGCGAGCCAGGCGGCGATCCGGGTGCTCGCGGTTACTGGGGGCGGCTTTTTCAGCGCGAATTCAGCTCATCCTTTCGCCGCGCCGACCGCCGTGGTCTGCATGATCCAGATCATCCTGATGCTGCTCATGGCGGCGAGCCTTGTCTTCGCCTACGGCCGGATGACAGGGAACGTGAAATCCGGTTTCTCGATTCTCTTTGGCATGATGGTGCTCTTTATCGGTGCCTTCATGCTGATCGCCTGGTCGGAAAGCATGGCGAATCCTCTCGTGACAGAACTCGGTGTGTCACGCGGGCTCGGAAATATGGAGGGTAAGGAAGTCCGCTTTGGCACACTTCTCACGTCGCTCTTCGCGACGGGATCGTCCGCAAGCGCTGCCGGATCCTCTGCCGGGTCGTTTGACTCGATGATGCCGATCGGAGGCGGTGTCGCGCTCTGGCTGATCCAGGTGGGTGACGTGATTTTCGGCGGCTCCCGCTCCGGTCTCTACACAATGCTCGGTCTCGCGATCGTCGCGGTCTTCATTCTCGGTATGCTGGTCGGCAAAACGCCCCGGTATCTGGGGAAGCGGATCGATGCCTATGACATGAAGATGGTCTGCGTCTCGCTTCTGATGCCTTCCATCTGCACGCTGATCGGCACGGCCATTGCCTGCCTCACGCCTCAGGGCGTTGACGCGGTATCCGCGCCGGGCCCGCATGGCTTTACGCAGATCCTTTTCGCCTTCTCCTCGGTTTCGAACTTCAATGGCTCGTCCTTCGGGGGGCTTGCGGCGAAAGATTTCTTCTATAACACCGCGCTCGCGATCTGCATGTGGATCTGCCGAATGATCACGCTGACCGCGCTTCTCGCGATCGCGGGCAATATGGCGTCCAAGCCCCGTCAGCTGAACTCCGTTCAGGCAATTCAGACGGATGGCCCGGTCTTCTCCTTCATGTTCATCATGGTGGCCGTGCTGCTCTCCATGATTACCTTCTTCCCCGCGCAGTCGCTCGGTCCGATTGTTGAATCGATCCAGCTCTTCTGGGGCTATCACTCGTAAGGGAGAGAAACGAAATGGATCGGGAAACCCAGCCGCTTACGCGTCACCTCTTCACGCCGCGCCACATCCTTCACGCGATGTGGCTTGCGCTCTATCGCCTGAACCCCGTGGCGCTCATGATGAACCCGGTGATGTTCATCGTGTGGATGGGTGCTGTGATTGTCACGGTGCTCACGGTTTACGAACTTATCTTTCCGCACTCTTATCCGAGACACGCGCACGACATCTTTTTCTCGATGTCCCTCATGATCTGGCTCTGGATCACGCTCTGGTTCGCGAACTTCTCGGAAGCGCTCGCGGAGGAGCGGGGGCGCGCCCAGGCGATCGCGCTCCGCGGCACAAGGCGTGAGATTCTCGCGAAGCGAATTAAGTCCGTGGACGACGTGACGTCGCCCGAGCTCGTGCTCGCTGAGAACCTGAAGAAGGGTGACCTCATTCTGATTGAGCCGGGAGACGTGATCGCGGCGGACGCCGAAGTGATTGACGGTGTCGCCTCCGTTGACGAATCCGCGGTGACCGGTGAATCCGCACCGGTGATCCGGGAGCCGGGCGGCCCGAACTCCGCGATCGTCGGCGGTACGCGCGTGCTTTCTGACCGGCTGATTGCCCGGATCAATGTGGAGCCGGGGGACTCGTTCCTCGACAAGATGATTACGATGGTGGACGGCGCGCGGCGCCGCCGGACCCCGAACGAAGTGGCCCTCACGATCATGCTGATCGCTATGACCGTGATTCTCCTTCTCTCCTGCGCGACACTCGTGCCGTTTTCGCTCTACGCCTCTGAAATGGCGTCCCGCGGGGCGCCGGTCCGCGTGATCACGGTGGTCGCGTTCCTCGTGTGCGTGGTGCCGACCACGATCGCAGGTCTCCTCTCCACGATTGGCGTTGCCGGCATGAGCCGCATGCTGAAAGCGAATGTGATCGCGATGTCGGGGCGCGCTATTGAGGCGGCGGGTGACGTTGACGTGCTGCTGCTCGATAAGACCGGCACGATTACGGTCGGGAACCGCGAGGCTATCGCTTTCGTGCCGCTTCAGGGTGTCACGGTGGCCGAGCTCGCTGCGGCCGCGGCAGCCGCTTCGATCGCGGACGAGACGCCTGAAGGCTATTCGATCACGCGGCTCGCGAAAGAACGCTACAACGTTCAGATTGATATCAATTCCTTCAAGGGCGCGAAGTTTGTCGCCTTCAGCGCCCAGACCCGTATGTCGGGGTTAGACCTTGGAGACCGCAGCATCCGTAAGGGTGCTTTGTCCGCGATCAGCGCCTGGCTCCGGCAGAAAGGCATGTCGCTCCCGAAAGAAGCTGAACAGAAGGCAATCAGCATGGGCCGCCGCGGTGCGACCCCGCTTATCGTCGCTGAAAACGGCCGTGTCCTCGGTATCGTGGAACTGAAGGATGTGATCAAGACCGGGATCCGGCAGCGGTTCAATCAGCTGCGGAGCATGGGTATCCGGACCGTGATGCTGACAGGCGACAACCGCTATACAGCGGCCGCCATGGCAGCCGAGGCGGGGCTTGATGACTACGTGGGTGAAGCAACCCCGGAGGATAAGCTTCGTATCATCCGCCGCTATCAGGCTGAGGGGAAACTCGTCGCCATGACAGGGGACGGGACGAACGACGCCCCGGCGCTCGCGAAGGCGGACGTCGCGGTTGCGATGGGGAACGGCACTCAGGCCGCGAAGGAAGCGGGGAACATGATTGACCTCGACTCAAGCCCCACGAAGCTTCTTGACATTATCGATATCGGCAAGCAGATGCTCCTCACGCGCGGCGCTCTCACCACGTTCTCCGTGAGCAACGATATCGCGAAGTACTTTTCCATTATTCCGGCCGCCTTTGCGACGACCTATCCTGAGCTTTCCGTGCTGAACGTGATGCATCTTTCGTCACCGGAAAGCGCGGTGCTTTCAACCGTGATCTTCAACGCGCTCATCATTCTGCTGCTGATCCCGGTCGCGATCCGCGGCGTGCACTACAAGGCCTCTTCGCCGCTCAAGCTTCTGCGGCGGAACGTGATTGTGTATGGCTTCGGCGGTCTGATTGTGCCGTTCGTGCTGATCAAGGCGATCGATATGGCGCTTGCCTATCTCGGGATCTTCTAGGAGCAAAGGCCATGGTTCTGAAAGCCGCGAAAAACGCGATCATCCTCTTTCTCCTGCTTGGCATTGTCTGCGGCGTCGGTTACCCCGCGCTGGTGACTGTGATCGCTCAGAAAGCCTTCCCGGATCAGGCGAACGGGTCTCTTGTCTATAAGGACGGGAAACCGGTCGGAAGCCGCCTGATCGGACAGGAATGGACTGAGCCGAAGTACTTCTGGGGGCGCCCGAGCGCGATCCCGGGCGGCGCGAATAACGCCATGACGTCGACGAGCTCGAATGACGGTCCGACGAGCCCCTGGCTCATCAATAAAGTGCGCGACCGGGTGGCGGCTCAGCGTAAGGCAAATCCGGACGCTAAGGGACCGGTGCCGCAGGATCTCGCGACGACCTCCGCCTCAGGGCTTGATCCGGATATCACGCCGGAAGACGCGCTCTGGCAGGTGGAGCGTGTGGCAAAAGCGAGAAAAATGAAGAAGCAGGATCTCGAGAAGCTCATTCACGATATGACTGAGGAACCGTTCCTCGGTTTTCTCGGGGAGGAGCGCATCAATGTTCTCGCGCTCAATATGGAGCTTGACCGGAGAGCCGCGGAACAGAAGCAGCAGAAGAGCGTGAGCAGCAAAGGCGGAAAGCGCCGCTAGACCAAGTAAAGACTGACAGAGAGGAGGCATGCACATGAGAGACGATACCGAAGAGAGACCCGATCCGGACGCGCTTCTGGCCTCCATACAGCAGTCAGAGGATGAGAGCGGCCGGGGAAAGCTGAAGATCTTCTTCGGCGCCTGCGCCGGGGTAGGCAAGACCTACACGATGCTCACCGAGGCGAAGGCCCAGCGGAAGGCCGGGGTCGACGTTGTGGTGGGGCTCGCGGAAACCCACGGCCGCGAGGAGACGAGTGAGCTGCTTGACGGCTTTGAGATTCTTCCGAAGCGCACCGTTCAGGGCCGCAGCAACCTTCACGAATTTGATATTGAGGCGGCGCTGAAGCGCCACCCCCAGCTCCTTGTGGTGGATGAGCTTGCGCACTCCAACCTCCCTGGAAGCCGCCACGCAAAGCGCTGGCAGGATGTGGAGGAGCTGCTCGAAGCCGGGATCGATGTTTACACCGCGCTTAACGTCCAGCATCTCGAGAGCCTGAATGACGTGGTGGCCGGCATCACCGGGATCACGGTCCGCGAAACCGTGCCGGACCGGATTTTTGATGAGGCCTGGGAGGTGAGACTCGTCGATATTCCGGCAGACGAACTCCTGAAGCGGCTGGACGAAGGGAAGATCTACCTCCCGAATATCGCGGCGCGCGCCGCGCATAACTTCTTCCGGAAGGGAAACATCATCGCGCTCCGTGAACTTGCGCTCCGCCGCACGGCGGACCGCGTGGACGCGCAGATGCGGGCGTACCGCCAGGAGAGTGCCATCGCGACCGTGTGGGAAGCGCAGGACCGGCTTCTCGTCGCGATCGGTACGAGCACCGACAGCGCGCGTCTCGTGCGTGAGACGGCCCGCCTCGCGAACCGCATGAAAGCTGAGTGGATCGCGGTCCACGTGGAGGATCCTTCGAGACCTGACAGTGAAGAGAAGAAGCGGGTGTTCGATGTGCTGAATCTCGCCGGTCAGCTCGGAGCTGAAACGACGGTGCTGTCAGGGAGCGATCCGGTTGCCGTGATAGCGGAATACGCGCGGCGCCGCAATGTGACGAAGATCGTGCTCGGCGCGAAACCCCGGTCCAGGTTCGCGATCTTCCGCGCAGGAGTCGCCGATAAGCTCCTCACCCGATATCCGGATCTCGATGTGGTGCAGATCGCGCTTGAGGATTCAAAGACCCGTGAGCGATCGAAGTGGCTGAACGGCGAAGGGAACGCGCCGGCGATCAATTACCTCTGGGCGACGCTCGCCTGCGCGGCAACGCTTGTCGCCACCGCGTTCCTGCTTTCCATCTTTGAACCCGCGAACGTCATCATTCTGATTCTCCTGATGGCGGTTGCGGTGGGTGCCGTGTGGGGCTGCGGACCGGCCGCCTGGGCGGTGTTCCTTGCGGCACTCGCGTTTGACTTCTTCTACGTGCCGCCGATTCTGAAGTTCACGACGAATAACACGCAGTACATCTTCACGTTCTTCCTTGTCCTCATCACGGCGGTCTATGTCGGCCTGATGTCGGGGAAGCTGCGCCGCGAAGCGGATCTCGCCTGCGTGCGCGACTTCCGGAGTTCTGCGGTGGCGGAGCTTGCGAAGGAGCTCACGAAGTCGATCACGGTGGAGCAGGTGGCGGAAGTGGTGCAGCGTCATCTCTCGCCGCTCCTTCAGGCGGATATCTCGCTTGGGTTCCCGGATCACGATGACCGGCTCAGCTTCAAAGCGAAAAAGCTCCCCGATATTGAAGTGGCGCAGTGGTCTTACGACCACTCGCAGGAAGCAGGTCTTGGGACGATGACGCTCTCAGCCGCGAAGGAACGGATGATTCCGCTTCTCACGCGGCAGCGGTGCTGGGGCGTGATGGCGCTCAGCCCGACCGGAGCCCTGACGCTTGAGAATCCCGACACGAAGCGGCTGCTTGACGCCTGTGCTGTACAGGTCGCACAGACCATTGAGCGAATTGAGTACTCAAATATCGCGAAGGACGCCATGATCCGGGGTGAAGCCGAGCGGATGCGCGCGACGCTGCTCGGCGCTGTGTCCCGCGATATCAGTTTCCCGGTGAATTCGATTCTGAAGACCACGGAGAAACTTCTCCCTGAGTTGCTCGGAAGCCCGTACTCAGCCGCGGTGTCCTCGATTCAGGGGCAGGCCGCGCTGCTTCGCCGCCTTACCGGGAACCTGAAGGAAATGGCGCGGCTGCAGGCCGGTAACGCGGAACTCGACCTCACGGAGGCAGATATCTCGCAGCTCATTACGGAAGCCGCAGGACAGTTTTGGAGCATCGATTCCGGGAAGACCATTCAGACGGATGTCGCGTCTGACCTGCCGAAGGTCCGGATCGACCGGTCGCTCGTCATGCGGGCGCTTGAGAACCTGATCGATAACGCGGAAAAGTATTCCCCGAAGGGAACGCCGGTTGAGATTTCGGCTCAGGGGAAGAATCACGGGGTCGAGATCGTGGTGCGGGATCACGGGAAGGGCATCCCGCAGGGGATCAAAGCCTTTACGGCCGAGGTGGCGGCAGGAGAAGCCTCTTCCGCGCCGCCTGCGGAAAGCGGAGAGCGGAAGGCGGGGCTTGGACTCGCTCTGGTGCGCGTGATCGCTGAGGCGCATCACGGGAAGGTGTCCGCCGCGAATATGCCGGATGGAGGCGCGGCCGTGAAACTCTGGCTCCCGGAGCTGGGGCCTGTGAAAGCGGCCTGAGGAAGCCAAAAATAAGGGCGATCCCGACGGATCGCCCTTTTTCTTACCGCTGGGGCCAGCGGTGCCCCGGTATCAGAGGTCAGTCTTTGCGCCCGCAGACCGCCGTGGCAATGTTCGTGAAGACTTCAAAGCCCGGCTTCAGGTTCACCGTGTCCTGGATATCGAAGTCCGGACGGTGGTGCCCCTTGTTCTCGCAGCCGAAGAGGAAGAAGCCCGGGTTTCCGCCGTGCTCCGCGACCCGGCGCATGAAGAGCGTGCAGTCTTCGGACCCGCCGCAGTGGTGGATATCCTCTACGGTGACGCCGGGAACCGCTTCAGCCGCTTTTCGCATCGTTTCCATAGCCTTCGGCGTTGTGACGAGTGTGGTGGCCTGACCAGTCTTGATGAGGTCGTACTTCACGCCGAGCATGTCGGCCGCCCCCTTCACGACTTCCTGCGCGCGGGAGAACATGAATTCGTTTGCTTCATGCGTGGAACCGCGGACCTCGCACTCCATGTGGGCGTGAGCCGGCGTGATGTTGCGTCCTTCACCGGCGTCAAGCCGGCCGACGGACACCCGGGTGTCACCTTCTGACGTGCGGGAAATGGCGTTCAGCATGATCGCGGCGTTAGCGGCGGCGAGAAGCGCGCTGCGGCCGGCCTCAGGCTTCGCACCGGCGTGGGACTGAATGCCGGTGAAATTCACATCGAACTTCGTGGTCGCGAGGTAGCCGTCCGCGCAGAGCTGGATATGTCCGGTTTTCGCGGTGACGCCGACGTGTGCGCCGAAGAACCAGTCAACATCATCAACGACACCAGCCGCCACCATGGCGCCCGCGCCGCGAGTCCCTTCTTCGGAAGGCTGGAAGATCAGCTTGATGCGGCCGCAGAGCCGGTCCTTGTTATCCGCGAGCCAGTGCGCGACGCCGAGGCCGACCGCGGTGTGGGAGTCGTGGCCGCAGGCGTGCATCTTGCCCTTGAACGTGGAGGCGAAGCCTTCACGCGCGGGCAGATGGTCAGACGCGGGATCCGTGATCTCCTGAATCGGGAGCGCGTCCATATCGTGACGGAAGGCAAGCGTCGGACCGGGGCGGCCGGTGTCGAGAATTCCGACGCAGCCCGTGTACCCATTCATCCGCTTGAGAAGCTCCTCCGGCACTCCGGCCTCGCGGGCACGGGCGATGGCTTCTTCGACCGCTTTCGGATCACGTCCGAGGACCGCTTCGGGATTCACTACTTCACGGCCGAGATGGATTTCAAAGCCGAGTTCAGTGAGTTTCTTCGCTACGATCGCGGTGGTCTCAAACTCCGTCCAACCGAGCTCCGGGCGCTTATGAATACGGCGCCGGGTTTCGATCATTTCGGGTACGTAACGGTCAAATGCATCTGCCATCTTGATGTCTCCTTCCAATAAAAGGTCCGGTGAAACCGCCGGAATAGCGCGGATCTGATGCCCGCATATAACACTTTATTGTGACGTTTGCTGTTTAAAATAACGGGTAAAACCGAAGTCATATACATCTTTCGCGGTGAAAATCCGGATGTGATCCGTATACTCCGGGCAAAAAAAGAGAAGGGGAGATGGGAAACGGCGTACCGCTTTACGAAGCAGCAAAACGGAAGATCCTGAAGCGTCTGGAGACGCGGGAGTGGCTCCCCGGGGCGAAGCTGCCGCCGGAAGGCGAGCTCTCGCGCGAACTCGGAGTCAGTGTCGGAACGCTCCGTCACGCGGTGGGGGAACTCTGTGAAGAGGGGATCCTCTGGCGCCGTCAGGGATCCGGCACCTATGTCCGGTCCTATCGGGACGGGGGCGCAGGCTTCTGGAACCGCTTTCAGCCCTTCCAGACGCGGGACGGCATGCCGATGATCATGGTGGACCGGAAGGTCCTCTTCCTCGAAACCATTCCCGCGGGAGACGAGTTCTCTGTCCGCCTTCGCCTGAAGAAGGACGATCCTGTGATCCACGTGCTCCGTCACCAGATCGATAAAAACGGGGAATTTCAGGGAATCGATGAGCTCTTTCTCCGGGGTGACTATTTCAAGGGGCTCACCTTCGAGCGGTTTGATAAGCATCTCGAACCCGATGAGTCGCTCTACAGCTTCTACGAGCGGGAGTTCGGTGTTGAGATTGTGGAGACCTCAAACTTCATCGCCTGGGATATCGGGACCGAAGACCTCGCAAAGCGGCTTCTCGCGCCGAAACTCGCCAACATGCCGCTGATTTTCTATAAGCGTGTCTCGAAGACCTATGGGCATATTCCGGTCGAGTGCCGCATTATCCGGGGAAAAGCGTCTGACGTGCAGCTCTCGTTTGATATCACGAGATAAGCGTCTGAGGAGTACGGGAAGCCTGACCGCGGAACGCGATCGAGCTGAAGAGGAAGGGGAAAATCAGATGGTGCCCGGGGAGGGACTCGAACCCTCACGATGTTTAGTCGGCGGATTTTGAGTCCGCTGCGTCTACCATTCCGCCACCCGGGCAATGTGACAATGCATGATGCAAAGACGTCATATTATGCCAAAAAAGGTTTCTCTTTGGTCCAAACCGCAAAAAAAAGGGGGCGGCCGTCTGTCCACGCCGCCCCTAAAAGAGATACCTGAAAACCAGCAGAGAGGAGAAGCTCTGCCGATCCAACTGCTTAACCAGTCCCGACCCCGTGGAACTGATGAGCCAAATACTATCACAAATTGAAAATAATTCTCATTTAACATTTGAGAAGATTTGACATCTGTCAAATTTACGTTTCTCTTGGGTTTCTCTCTGCCGAAATCTGCCCACTGCGTATAATTCCACGTTTCCTTTCTTTATCTGGCCAGTCAAGCCATGACAGAACAATATCTATCTGATTTTGATTTCGATCTTCCCGAAGAACTTATTGCCCAGTTTCCGCTGGAACAGCGCGACAACTGCCGGCTGCTGCATGTAGTGCCTGAGGGCGGATACGAAGATCTCCTTTTCCACGACATCAAGAAGCTCCTCCGTCCGGGCGATCTCCTCGTCATGAACAACACGTTCGTGATCAAGGCTCGCCTCCGCGGTCACAAGGCCACGGGCGGCGCAGTTGAGGCTCTGATTGAGCGCGTGACCGGAGAGAAGAGCGCGATCGCGATGATGCGCGCGAGCAAGTCCCCGAAGGCGGGGACGGAAGTGATTTTCGAGAACCACGAGGGTGAGAAGCTCCCGGTGAAGGTGGGTGAGCGCGAGGGCGAGTTCTTTGAGCTCGAGTTCCCGGATGCTGTGCTGCCGCTTCTTGATAAGTTCGGCAGCACGCCGCTGCCTCCTTATATTGAGCGCGACGCGAACGCGAAGGACGAGTCGACCTATCAGACGGTTTACGCGAAGATCCCGGGCGCGGTGGCCGCGCCGACCGCGGGTCTGCACTTTACGCGCGAGCTCCTCGATGAACTGAAGGCAGAGGGGATCGACGAAGCGTATGTGACGCTGCACGTCGGCGCCGGCACCTTCCAGCCGGTCCGTGAGGAGAAGCTTTCCGAGCACAAGATGCACTCCGAGTGGTACTCGGTGTCGCCTGAAGTGGCGGCGAAGGTGAATGAGACGAAGGCGAAGGGCGGCCGCATTGTGGCGGTCGGCACCACGTCGCTCCGCACGCTTGAAGCCGCGGCGGTGGCTCCGGGCCGGATTCAGTCCGGTGCCCGCGATACGACGCTCTTTGTGACCCCGGGCTACAAGTTCAATACGATTGACGCTCTGATCACGAACTTCCATCTCCCGAAGTCGACTCTCGTGATGCTTGTTTCCGCCATCGCGGGCCGCGAGCGGATCCTTGACGCGTACCGTCACGCGATTGAAAACAAATATCGGTTTTTCTCTTACGGGGACGCGATGTTCCTCGAGAATGCCCCCCAGGCCAAATAACGGAGGACACGCCCGTGGCGCTATCTTTTAAAGTTCTGAAAACGTCGGGCAAAGCCCGCCGCGGTGAACTGCACCTGAATCACGGCGTCGTGCAGACGCCGATCTTCATGCCGGTCGGCACCTGCGGCACCGTGAAGTCGATGACGCCGGAGGAGCTGAAGGACAACGGCGCCCAGATCATTCTGGGCAACACCTTCCACCTCTGGCTCCGTCCGGGGCTTGAAGTGGTTGGGCTCCATAAGGGGCTGCATGACTTCATGCACTGGGATCGTCCGATCCTGACCGATTCGGGCGGATTCCAGGTCTTCTCACTTCGCGGTATCCGGAAGATCACCGAGGAGGGCGTGAAGTTTGCCTCCCCGATTGACGGCCGTCGTCTTTTCCTGTCGCCTGAAGAGTCGATGCGGATCCAGACTGTGCTGAATTCCGACATCGTGATGCAGCTTGACGAATGTACGCCGTACGAAATCGACGGCAAGCCCGCGACTGAGAAGCAGGCGGCGGATTCGATGCGCATGTCGCTTCGCTGGGCGAAGCGCTGCAAGGACGAATTCAACCGCCTCGGGAACCCGAACGCGCTTTTCGGCATCGTTCAGGGCGGCATGTATAAGCACCTGCGCGAAGAGTCGCTTCACGGACTCGTCGATATCGGTTTTGACGGCTACGCGGTAGGCGGCCTCTCGGTCGGAGAACCGAAGGCTGAGATGAACCGGATCGAAGAGGAGATCGTGAGCCAGCTCCCGGACGACAAGCCCCGCTACCTGATGGGTGTCGGTACGCCTGAGGATCTGGTTGAAGGCGTCTCCCAGGGTATCGACATGTTCGACTGCGTGATGCCGACCCGGAATGCGAGAAACGGCTGGCTCTTCACCCGCTACGGCGACGTGAAGATCAAGAATGCGAAGTACATCAAGGACCTCGCGCCGCTCGATGAAAGCTGCGACTGCTACACCTGCCGCAACTACGATCGGTCGTACCTCCACCACCTGCACAAGGTGGGTGAGATTCTCGGCGCCCGTCTGAATACGATCCACAACATTCACTTCTACCTCACGCTGATGGCTGAGATGCGCGACGCGCTCGAGAAGGGAACGTTTGAGGAGTGGAAAGAGCAGTTCTACCGCGACCGCGCCCGCGGCGTAGGCTGACGCTCTGCACTCTGAAGGGCCTCCCCGGCTGGCACAGCGGGGAGGCCTATTCCTTTATAATCAGCTGATTGATTTCCGGCCGGGGGACTGTACCCTTTTCGGCTAATGAATAAACAAGGACTTGAGACCTCATGTTTCTGATTTCTGATGCTCTCGCGGCAGACGCCGCAGCCGGCGGTGCTTCCGCCGCTCTTATGCAGTTCCTGCCCCTCATTCTCATCATCGTCGTTTTCTGGCTCTTCCTGATCCGCCCGCAGCAGAAGCGCGCGAAGGAACACCAGAAGATGGTCGAAGGTCTCAACAAGGGCGATGAAGTGATGACCGCCGGTGGCATCATGGGCAAGGTCGCTGATCTCGACGAACAGAACGTCAAGATCCAGATCTCGACCGTCGAAGGCACCCCGGTGACGATCGTCATGGCCCGTCAGACCATCGCGAACGTGCTCCCGAAGGGAACCGTCAAGTTCTGAGAAGCCGGTTTCGCGCAGGACAGATTTATTGAGGAAGCCTTTCCGGGCTTCCTGAGGCAGGCCCTGCTCACGCTGGATACAGCGCCCGAGCGGGTCTGCATTATTCTTTATGCCCGGCTTATCAGGCCGGGTTTTGGGTAGTCAAGATGAATCGTTATCCCATTTGGAAATACCTCATCATCCTGTTTGCCCTCGTCATCAGTATTCTCTACACGATCCCGAACTTCTTCGGCGAGTCGCCTGCTATTCAGGTCTCTCCCGGAAAGGCGACGGTGAAGGTAACGGATGCCACCATGGCGAAGGTTGAGGACGCGCTGCGATCCGCAGGAATCAAGCCTCAGGCCGTACACCTGGATGCCGGCAGCCAGCAGTCGAGCGCCAGCGTCCGCGTGCGTTTCGGCGTGACGGACTCCGAGCTCCAGCTTCAGGGCCGTGAGGTGCTGGAACGGGCTCTGAACCCGGATCCGACGAACCCGGATTATGTGATCGCGCTGAACCTCGTGCCGAACACTCCGGAATGGCTCTCGGCGATCGGCGGCAAGCCGATGTACCTTGGTCTTGACCTTCGTGGCGGCGTGCATTTCCGTCTCGAAGTTGATATGAAGGCCGCCATTCATAAGCGTATTGACTCGAACGCCGCTGATATCCGCACGCAGCTCCGCGATAAGGACATCCGCAATAACGGCGTTGACCGCTCCGGCGACACGATCGTGATGCAGTTCGCGGATGAGAATTCCCGCGATAAGGCCTTCGATCTGATCCGCAGCACCGATCCAGATCTCGCGCTTGAAGACCGTCAGGACGGCGGCACCTATCAGATTGTCGCCCGCATGACCGATAAGGCGATCCGCGATGTTCAGGACTACGCGATCAAGCAGAATATCTCCACGCTGCATAACCGAATCAATGAACTCGGCGTTGCGGAGCCTGTGATTGCCCAGCAGGGCGCGACCGGCATTGTGGTTGAGCTGCCGGGCGTGCAGGATACGGCGAAGGCTAAGGACATTCTCGGCCGTACGGCAACGCTCGAAATCCGCATGGTGGATGACACGCCTGAGGCTTATACCCAGATGGCATCCGGCACGGTTCCGTTCGGTGACGAGGTCTTCACTGACCGCGAGAACCACCAGGTGCTCGTCCGCCGCCGCGTGCTGCTGACCGGTGAAAACCTTCAGGACGCGCAGCCGGGCTTCGACTCCCAGACGCAGGAACCGACCGTGAATCTGACGCTCGACAACAAGGGCGCCCGGATCTTCAAGGAAGTGACCCGCGATAACGTCGGCAAGCGCATGGCGATCATCCTCTTCGAGAAGGGACACGGCCAGGTGGTGACGGCCCCGGTGATCCGTCAGGAAATTGGCGGCGGTCACGTGCAGATTTCCGGTGCGATGACGACGATCGAAGCGACGGATACGGCTCTGCTGCTGAGAGCCGGTTCACTGGCAGCTCCGATGGAAATCGTGGAAGAACGACTTGTCGGCCCGAGCCTCGGCCAGGCAAACATTGCCGCGGGCTTCAAGGCGTCGATCTACGGCTTCATCGTGGTGTCGATCTTCATGATGATGTACTACGAGGTGTTCGGCATCATTTCAGCGATCACGCTGCTTTTCAACGTGATCCTGATTGTTGCCATCCTCTCGATGCTGCAGGCAACGCTCACGCTGCCGGGTATCGGCGCTCTCGCGCTTTCAATCGGTATGTCCGTCGACTCGAACGTGCTGATCAACGAACGTATCCGAGAGGAACTGAGAGCCTGGAGGACGCCTCAGGTGGCTATCAAGGAAGGTTATGACAGAGCCTTCGCGACGATTGTGGACTCGAACGTGACGTCTCTCATCGCCGGTATCGCTCTGCTGATCTTCGGCTCCGGTCCGATCCGCGGTTTCGCTGTGGTGCACTGTCTCGGTATTCTGACCTCGCTCTTCACGGCGGTGTTTGTCTCCCGCGGTCTTGTGAATCTGGTCTATGGCCGTCAGAAGCACCTGAAGAAGATTCACATCGGCAAGATCTGGCGCCCCGACCCTCCCAAGAAGGTTGCCGGCACCGGGTCCGCGGGTAAATAACCGAACGGATCAAGGAGATAAATAATGGAATTTTTCCGCATTCGCCGAACGATCCCGTTCATGCACTATTCGCTGTACCTGAATATTGCATCGATCATCATGTTCTGCCTCGCCGTGTTCTTCCTTGCGACGAAGGGGCTTGCCTTCTCGATTGAGTTCACGGGCGGCACGAACATTGAAGTGACGTATCCGAGCGCTGCTGACACGGATCAGATCCGAAAGGTTCTGGCCGAGAAGATCTCGCCTGAGGTCTCCGTGCAGAACTACGGTACGGCCAAAGACATCCTGATCCGCGTGCCGCTGAAGGGAAATGAAACCTCCGGCCAGCAGGCGAAGCAGGTGATGGATATTCTTTCCGCCCAGACTCCGGGCGTGAAGCAGCACTCCGTCGAGTTTGTCGGTCCTCAGGTCGGCAAGCAGCTCGCCACTGACGGCGCCACCGCTCTCGCGCTTGTCTGCTTGGGCATCATGATCTACCTCGCGTTCCGGTTCGAGTGGAAGTTCTCAGTCGCCGCCGTGATCGCGAATATGCATGACTTGGTGATTGTTGCCGGTCTGTTCGCGTTCTTCCAGTGGGAGTTCTCACTGCAGGTGCTGACCAGTCTGCTCGCCGTGCTCGGTTACTCGGTGAACGAGTCCGTGATTATTTTCGACCGAGTGCGTGAGCACTTCCGGACGATGAGAAAGGCGAGCACGGTTGAGGTGATTAACTCGGCTATTACCGCGACGATTTCCCGTACGGTGATCACCCACTCCTCAACGCTGTGCATGACGCTGTCGATGTATTTCTTCGGCGGCCCGGCGCTGCACTACTTCGCTCTGGCTCTGACGGTCGGTATCTGCTGCTCGGTTTACTCTTCCGTGTTCGTTGCAGCCGCTATCGCCATGTACCTGAAGGTGAAGCGTGAAGACCTCGTGCACAAGGTGAAGAAGCCTGAGATTTCCGAAATGGTTCCGTAAGGAATCCGCTTTCTGAAAGACTCTGATCTTCAGATTCCCGGTCTGGTTTTTCCAGCCCGGGAATTTTTTTACCTGTAAAGCGTCTGGCCGGAAGCGGACCCTGGCGACGGATATCCGCCGGCCCCGGGAGTGGCGCGGCGGAGAGCCCCCTTTGAGGGCGGAAAGAGCGTGGAGCAGGATGAATAAGGATTGGTCAGGCAGGAGGTCCCCTGAAGCCGTCTGAACCCGATTGCTTCACGTTTTTGAAGGAAGGGGGGGGCGAGCAGGCGCTCCTGATGGAGGCATCAAAAAAGCCGCTTTCCGGATTGGAAAGCGGCTAAAAGGAAAGAAGACTTCGTAAGGAATCAGGACTGCTTTCCGGATTCCTCATCAGGCTTCACTTCAACCGCGTCCTTCACATCCGACGCGGCGGCTTCGTGCACGGTTTCGGCGGCGGCCGCTGTGGCAGCGGCAACACCCGCGACAGCCGCTTCAGCGGTGCGGAGGATATCCGCGAAATACCCATCCATCTCAAACGGGAGGCGTTCGGAGCGGATCCGGATCCCGATCGTATCCCAGAGGATCAGAAGGAGACGCGGGATCAGCACGACAACGCCGTAGAGAATGAAGAGACGCGGGAGCCAGGAGGCGGCGGGCGCGAAAGCGGAAGCCGCGGCGGCTGAGGTTGTAGCGGCGTCCTGCAGACGGTCGAGACGCATCGCGGCCACCGTGTTCACGTCCGGCAGCGGGCCGAGATTCAGTGCCGCGGGGATCCAGCCAAAGAGGGTATTGAAGATATCGCAGACGTTATCCGGCGAATTATGCAGCCCGACGATATCCCAGCCGATCAGATAGGTGTGGCCGAGTCCCCGGACGATGATGCTGGAAATCACGCCGGCCGTGAAGGCGAGGAACGCCCAGTGCAGAATGCGGGCAATGCGGAACTGGGAGAGCCTCAGAACGGTCGGAGTCCAGATTTTCAGGAACTCCTGGCGGATACCGGAGGTGATGATCTTCGGGGCGAAAAGTCCATCGGAAAGTTTCGCGAGCGTCGTGCGGAGCGGGAATTCGATATGACGGCGCCGGACAATGCTCACAAGCCCCAGAATGATGAGCGCCGCGTAGAGGAAGAGGCTCCACCCGAAGATAAAGAGGTAGATCGGAGAAAAGAGATTGATTTCCGCGCCGGTCGACAGGAACCGCTCACCGAATGCGCCGAGCAGGTAGGAACCGAGAATGAGGCAGAGCGCGACAAGCGATCGGGAGCCGTAGTTCAGTTTCATCGTGAGAAGCGTCGGGGAACGCTTCGACATCCGGGAGAAGGCGAGCGCGGCGCGCTTCTGGATGAAGTCCGACGCCTTGGAGCCCGGGGTGGTTTCCCGGATCAGCTCCGCGGTGATCTCTTCAGCCTCGGTTTTGGACCAGTATTTGCCGCCTGCGTCCGAGGTTTCGATTGCCTTCACGAGACTCACCATCCTTGCTGTGTTGTAGGGATAGCGGAGTTTTTTCAGTTTGCTTTCAGAGAACAAAGCCATTCTTCGGATGCCTCAAAAGAAATAAGGTTCCGTACGGTCCGGGCGTGAGCCTCAGACCGTATGGTCAGCAGCTCGATTTTATCAGGATTGCCCCGCGGCTCCGCCTTCTTTTGGCGGCGGAATCAATTCAGGGAAACGGGGCCCTTCCTGACACCTAAGGTTATTTTTTCAATCCTGAACGGAAAGCCGCGAGAAGCGCTTCTGACGCGGCACGGGGATCCGCGGTGCCGCAGATTGCCGAAACGACAGCGATGCCGTCCGCTCCGGCCGCGGCGAGAGCCGCGGCGTTATGGATCTTCACGGAGCCGATCGCGACAACCGGGCAGGGTTTCACGGCAGCGAGCGCAGCAAACCCCGGGAGCCCGAGAGGCGCGGCCGCGTCTGGTTTCGTGGAGGTGCTTTCGATCGGACCGATACCGAGATAGTCGACCACGCCGGCCGCGGCGAGGCTGCGGCTTGCCTCAAGCTCCGCCGCGTTTGAGACCGAGAGCCCGATGATCGCTTCCGGTCCCATGAGGCGCCGCGCGTCTTCTGCCGGGAGGTCCTTCTGCCCGACATGAGCGCCGGCCGCGCCGATTGCCATCGCGACATCCACCTGATCATCTACGACGAGCGGCACGCCGTAGGGCGCAAGGGCGCGGATCAGAGCTCGTCCGCAGGCCGCGAGCTCCCGCTTCTTCCAGTCCGGAGCCCGGAGCTGGATAATGCCGGCCCCTCCCTGGGCAGCAGCGACCGCGGTGGACACCATGCCGTCCGCGCCTCCGCAGAGTACGGGGTCGAGCACCAGGTAAAGCGACAGATCAGGGAGCGCCATCAGACGGCCTCTTCAAGAAAGTTTTCGGGCTGCAGAGTGTAGAGCGCGTCGAGGTAAGCGTCGTGGAAGGAACCCGGGCCCCGGGAGGCTTTCCCCGCGATTTCCGCGGCCCGTTTCACGAACTGACAGCAGGCGATGGTGGCGACGAGCGGATCCTCCGCCTTCGCGGCGAAACCCGCGGTCAGAGCGGAGAGCGAGCATCCGGTGCCCACCACGAGCGTCGCCATGACGTTGCCGCCCACCGCCGCGAGCACGCGGGTACCATCAGTCGCGTAGTCCGTTTCGCCTGACACGCAGACGATGCCGCCTGACCTTTGGGCAAGCGCCTTGGCGGCGTCGAGCGCCGAGCGGCTGGAGTCGAGTGAGTCGACGCCCTTGTACTGATGGGCAAACCCGGCGCAGGCAAGAATTTCAGAACCATTTCCCCGGATCACGGTGGGCCTGAGGTCAATCAGATCGGAAATCAGATCGTCTCTCCAGGCGGTGCCGCCCGCTCCCACGGGGTCGAGTGTCCAGGGCTTTCCGGCTTCAGACATCGTCGCCGCGGCGAGCTTCATGCCCCGGCTGTTTTCTTCAGAAGGTGTTCCGACATTGCAGAGTAGAGCGTCCGCAGCGAACTGAGCGAAGGCCGCGGCTTCTTCCGGAGCCGGCACCATGGCCGGGGACATTCCGGCTGCCAGAAGCACATTGGCCGTGATTTCCTGTACGACGTCATTTGTGATGCACTGCACGAGCGGTCTCTGGGTGCGGACCCGCGAGAGGGCCGCCGCCACTGCCTTTGGGGAAATCGCCTCAATAGATGAATCCGTCATTTCGTCTCCGAAAAAAGTTTTTGGAAAGAGCATTTACTGTGTATCGCACTTTACCCCGAAAGTGGGATAGTGTCACCGGAATAAGCCGTGCTGATTCAGTGGAGTACTGGTATTCTTTTCAGAATTACATGGATACCTTTCCTTCGGGAACGCCCCCCCCCGCGGGAAAAACGATAAGGAAAATCAAAGAATGGCTTTTCTGGTGAAAATTTCCGGAACCGATGTGTCTTTTCCGGCTGAGAAGGGCGAGCGGATTCTGGATGCCGCCGAGCGCGCTGGCTATGACATCCCTCACGCCTGTCGCAGCGGTTTCTGCGGCTCCTGCTCCGCTAACGTTGTCTCTGGCGACTTCATCACGTATGCCCCGGGCAGCAAGGAAGGTGTGCCGTCCCACGGCCCGAAGATTCTGACCTGCAGCACGGAAGCCGCGAGTGACGTGGAAATCGCCGTGCAGATCAAGAAGCTCGTGCGCAACATCCCCGTTACGGTTGCCGCGATGGACCGTGTGGCCCCCGATGCGATCCGCCTCGTGCTGAAGGCCGATTCCGGCAAGCCGATCGAATTCATCCCCGGACAGTTTGTCGACATTCTTCTGGAAAACAAGGAACGCCGCAGCTATTCGATCGCCTGCGATACGCCGGCTGAAAATGGCCTTGAGCTTCACATCCGCCACGTCCCGGGCGGTCTCTTCACGGACCGTCTCTTTGGCGTCAAGGGTGAGCCGATCCAGGTTGGCACGAAGCTTGAAATCGCCGCTCCCGCGGGCGACTTCCACCTGCATAAGCGCACCCCGCACGATATCCTGATCCTCGTGACGGGCACGGGCTTCGCTCCGGCGAAGGCGATGATTGAAAACTTCATCAAGCTCCCGAGCGCCAAGCCTCACCAGGTTTATCTCTACTGGGGCGGCCGCCATAAGGTCGACCTCTACATGGATGAGCTCTGCCGCAAGTGGGACGCCGAGCACGAGTGGTTCCACTACTGCCCGGTGCTCAGCCGCCCGGACGAGTCCGAAGGCTGGACTGGCCGCGTGGGTCACGTGCAGGATCAGTTCCTCGCGGATCATCCGGATGCGTCCCAGTATGACGCCTACATCTGCGGTACGCCGCGTCTCGTGACGGATGCCGTGAACGCGCTGACGGCAGCCGGTCTCGATAAGGACTGCACCTACAGCGACTCCTTCACGTCGAAGAAGGATACGCTCTGATAAAAAAGAGCGGCCCGGCACTGCTGCCGGGCCTGCAGACTGAAGAAGGATCCCCTTCACGGGGATCCTTTTTTGTTAAGCCGGTTACTTGATGAACTTGATCTTCACGCCGCCGAGGTTCCCCTTCTTATCCATTTCAGGCGCGGTGATGAAGATCCGCTTATCCGCGATACCCGCGTCGGCAAGTGCTTTCGAGAGATTCCTCGAGCGCCAGTCAGCGAGGTTATGCAGGTTGCTCGCATCAGGCTGCACAGCGGTGTAGAGCTTCGCCTCCTTCTCTTCAAGCGTATGGCTTGCCTTGTCGGTGGGGAACTGGAGGGCATAGAGCGCGTCGACTGCCTTCTCACGGCTCCGTTCAGCTTCAGGAAGCGTCGACTGAACGATCTTCAGAAGGCCGCGGTACGTGTTCTGATGGAGCGCGTTGTCATCCCCCTTCACACTGACCACCGGCGTGATTTCAACCTTCATCTTGGGGTTATCTTTCAGCGCCTTCGTGATCTGGGCGAGCGTGCTCTTCTGCTGATCAGCCGTCATGTGGCCGCTGCCGGACATGTACGGGACAAAAGCCGCAGCGCTGGAGGAAGAGCCGCCAAGCACGAGGTTTCCGATCGAGGCAAGCAGATTCACAGGCGCTGCCACGACCTTGATGATCAGGTTTTCAAGCCCTGTGAGAATGAGGCTCGAGAACGAGAACTCAGGATCCGCGAGGTTGCCCGAGATCGGCAGATCAAATTCGATATTCCCCTGACCGTCTGTGAGGAGCGCGGTGGCGAGCGTCACAGGGAGGCTGGTCGACGTGTCGTTCGGGATGTAGTTGCCCCAGGCGAGCTGCTCAATCAGGATGTGGTTATCGACGCTGAGGTAGGTCTTGTCCTTCAGCGAGATATCCGATTTGATCGTGAGGTTGCCCTTCTGAATCGGGTAGGACACATAGTGAACGGTGTAGGGCGAGAAGAACGGCATCGAGACCGCGGAGATCGTTCCCTTGGCGGTGAGTTTCCCCTTATCTACGAAAGGCGAGCCGCTGCCCGTGACGTTGATCTTGGAAACCCCATTCACGACGCCGGTCATCGTGAGTGACGAAGGCGTGTTTTCGCCTCCGATCGCGACCGGTTTCACTGTGGTATTGAGATCGGCGAACCGGAACTGACCGGCAGGTTTGATCGAATTATCGACGAAGGAGAAGCCGCCGTCCGTGATCCGGAATTCACCGATACGGATCGGCTGCGAGCCGGTAACGCCGGCCTTTTTCTTCGCTTCCTCCACCTTTTGCTTTACCACAGCCTGCACTTTCTTCGCTTCAGTGGCAGCCTTCCGCTTTCCGAGCAGCGGATCAATATCCAGGTTCCCCTTCGCGTCACGCGAGAGCATCATGCGGGGCTTCGCGATTTCAACCGCGGATACCCGTATGGTGCCGGCGGCCGGCGCTTCGACGCCCGTTACCGTCGTACGGTCCACGCGGCCGAACTTTGACTTGCCGCCCGAGATTTCAAAGGCGGTGGAGTTGATATTGAGGGAGGCGAGATTGGCGTGGCCGGACGAGCCGCTCTTCCAGTCGAAGTTCGACGCGGAGACGGTGTCTGAAAGCGTCGACACCTTCGCGGCGTTCACAGGCGAAATAACCTGAGCCTTGCTGAGATTCGCGCTCGCGACCTTGAGGCTCATGTCGGAGTCACGCGTGAAGCTGATGGAGTTGATATCAGCGTGGCCCGTATTGAAGTTAAGAAGGTCGACCGTGCTTTGAATGTCACCCGCGGAAACGCTGGATCCCGTGAAGGCAAGCGCTTTCTTGATATCCAGCGCGCTCTTCTTGACGTCAAGCGTGCCGACCGCGAGTTTCACAGGAGTGCCGCCGGTAACCTGAAGCCGGGTGCCCTTGGAATTCACGTCCGCCGCTTTGACGGAGACGCCGCCGTCCTCACGCGTAGCAACGCTGAGTGACAGTGCCTGGGCGTTCACGGCGGTGGAGCCGCCTGTCACCGGATCAACCTTGAAGTCGAGTCCCGCGAGCCCGGTGGTCTGAGAGGTCACGCCAAGCAGTTCTTTCTTTCCGTTCCAGTCGACCGCGAGTTTCGCAGCGTTCGAATCCGTGATGGTGCTCTTGAAGTTGCCGGCCGTGAGGTCAGTGTTCTCCGCGCGGACCTTGCCGCCGTCAAACGTCACCGTATCCTGTTTGCCGTTCCAGCCAACCTTTACCGTGTTCCCGGAGAGGCGGCCGGCCTTGCCGAAGAAGCTGCCGGCGTGAATTTCCGGAGCCGCGAGCGCGAGCGACCGGGCGCCGAGGCGGAGCGCCTCAGTCTTGCCCTTCCAGCCAAGCGAGAAATTCTGCGCGTCGATTCCGCCGAACCCCGCGCTGAAGGAGCTCTTCGGGAGTTCTACTGCGGGCTTCGCGAGTGCGAGCTTCCCTAGGTCAAGCGATACATCGCCGTCGTAGAGCGCCTTGAAGCTCTCAGCCCGGGCGTTAGCCGCCTTGACGGAGAGCGGGCTCTCCCCCTTCTTCGTCAGCGCGAAATTCTTCAGATTCAGCGTACCGCCGGCACTCACTGAGGGCTTTTCTTCCATCAGCGAATACTCGGCGTCGACCTTCGCGGTTGCCCGGCTCGCGATCGTGAGACCGGCGAGTTCCGCGTAGCCCGAGATCCGGTCGAGATTCAGGTTCTGGGCGTCAACAGAGGCCTTTCCCTTCAGAGCGCTGATATCGAGGCTGCCGTTCGTCTTCAGGCTGCCGTCGAGAATCTTTGCTGAGAGATCAAAGTTCGTGGTCTGCCCCGGGATCATCGTGACATTTTCAGCGGTGGCATTGAGAGCTGAGGCGTCGATCCGGGCGTCATGCGCCGCGTGGTCAATGAATCGGAGCGTACCGTCAGTGATGGCGGCGTTCTTCACGGTCCAGGCGAAAGCGGGCGTGGTGTCCTCAGGCTTCTTTTCATCCGCCTTAGCGTCATCCGTCTTGGGCGGCTCCGCTTTATCTGACGTTCCCGCTACCTTCGCCCAGGCGATTGATCCGTCTGCGAGCCGCTCAAGCGCGATCGTCGGGCTTTCAAGCGTGATGCCGTTTACGGTTGCCGCGCGGCCGATCACATCAACCGATCCCTGATCGATCTTGAGGCTCTTGAAGGCGATCGCGTTCGTCTTGGCTTCAGATCCCCGCATAGCGGCCGCGAAGTCATCCGCGTTCCCCGTGAAGTCGACGAGGATTGTGTTCTTTCCTCCATCCACACCCTGGGCAAACGTAATGTCGGCATTCAGTTTCAGAGTGCCGGAGGTGACATCCATATCCAGCGGCAGCATGGCACCGAGGTGCGGCAGATCGTAGCCGTCGAGCGCGAGATGCACCCGGGTCGCCTTCGTGTTCTTGAAGGGAAGCGATTCGCCATGCAGCTCAAACGGCGCCCCATTGTCTTTCAGCGTGAGTTCAGGCTTCACGTAGATATCACGGTCGGTGCCGATAGACCCGATGAAGGGAAGACCGAGATTGATTTCAGTCAGTTTCTCATCCACGTGATGCGACGGAACCACGATGTGGAAGTCTGAATTCGTGAGAGAAATATTGTTGAGGCTGAAGCGGAAGGGTTCCTTGCTTTTTTCTTCCGTCGGCGGGAAGCGGCGGTTGATGTTATCGATGATGTCCTGGAAATTCGTCTTTCCGTTTTCATCAATCGAGAGCAGCCCGCTCACGTGATCAACCTTCAGCTCATCGAGCACAACACCGAAGCGTGTGAGTGAAGAGAAGCCTGCCATATTCGTGTAGAGACTTCCGATTGAGACGGGCTGATCCGAGGCGTCACGCCTCGCCATCTCCACTCCCTTAGCCGAGAGCTCCAGAGTCCACGGGTTGAACTTCACTTCCTGGATCGAAACCTTGCGCCCAAGAATGTCGGACACCGGACTAGAAGCCGCCCATTTGAGTCCCGCGGGAACACCCCAGAAACCGATCGCAGAATAAACGCCGCAGGCCGCGGCGACGCCGATTGCAACCTTGGAAAGACGGTTGAGCTTCATCATTTGATCCTTCTTTTTCTGTCGGCGCGCAGGCTCGTGACAGCGCGTGGGTCAGAACTCTCCAACTATGACTGAGATCAGTCTAATAGATTTAAACCAAAATAACCCATTGTGAGAGCTGAAAAGAAAGAAATAGAAGGAGATAAAGGGTGAAGAGTCAGTTCGGGTTAGTAGGCAAAAAGTCTTTCTGGTGCTCTTATCCAGGCACTGGATCACACCATGAAAAAAGCCCTTCATCCTGTCAGAGGAGGGGTTTTTTAAAGAGCTAACCGGAAATCAGAAGCTATTGAATAGCGTACGAAGTAACGATATGTGAGGAAATGATTTCCGTGTCAGATTTCGCGTTTGCCGTTCCGAAGCGCCTCGTGGAAACTGAAGAATTTATAGAGGCAGATATGGAAGGTGAAGTCCGCGGCGAGCGTGAGGAGGCCGAGTGGTCCCAGCACGAGCGGGCAGGGGTTGGCGGCGGGACGGAGCGCGAGATAGATGAGAAGCACCGATGCCAGCGCCACGTTCGCGGTCATCAGAACGAGCAGCGTGCGGATGATCAGGCGATTTGCCTGGCGGGCGACCGCGATCACCATGTAGAGAAGATAAAGCAGCCAGACCGCGACTCCGGCAATGCCGCCGGCCGTAGCCGGAAAGCTGAAGAAGCAGGCGATCAGGGATGCGGCAAAAGCGGCCGAGAAAAGGGAAAGGATCAGTTTGTAGGAGAGTGTCATTGGGGGATTCTGTGGTTTCATGAGTTTTCCCGCGGCGGAGGCCGCGATCGTTCGATGGCAGAAAGGAAAGAAGACAGGAAGGGGCCGCCGGGGCGGGAGAGCGCCATCCGACCCCTCTGTAGGAGGGGCTTCCAGGGGAACGGGCATTATATCAATGCGTTACTTTTTTTATGAGGCAGGCTGGGGGACGGTCTTCCAGCCGCACTCAGGGAAGGAGCCGGATGATGTCCTCAGGAGACGAGGCCGTAAAGTCCGGATCCCAGAGTGACGTGTCCGCGTCCTTCGGGCGATAACCCCAGAGGGCGAGAAGGGTGGATGTGCCGGCCGCTTTGCCGGCCTCGATATCCCGTCTGTCGTCCCCGGTGTAGAGCGTCTGCTCAGGCTTCAGGGTGAGGTCCTTCAGGGCGCGGAGGATCCCGTCAGGGGCCGGCTTCAGAGGAACGCCGGGGCGGGAGCCGACGACGATCGCGCAGCGCGCCATGGCGGGGGTGGAAGCGGCAATCGCTTCGGCGAATTCCTGAGGCTTATTGGTGACAATGCCCCAGACAAGCCCTTTGCGGTCGAGCGCGGCAAGGAGCTCCGTGACACCCGGAAAGAGAGTCGGCTTCCGGCAGCGTGCCTCGTAAGCCGTGAAGAACGATTCCCGGAGCGACGGGTAGCGAGGATTCTCAGGCGTCACACCGAAACCGACGCGAAGGAGAGTCGCGGATCCTTCTGAGGCCGCTTCGCGGAAATCCGCGGCAGGGAGAGGAGGAAATCCGAAGGAAGCGCGAACATCATTCACGGCTCCGGCAAGCCCCGCGGCGGAATCTACCAGTGTTCCGTCCATATCAAAGAGGAAAGAGGTGAGGGATTTCTGAGACACGGCAGGCTTCACAGAAAAGACACAAAAAATAAACCTCGCCCGGAAACCGGACGAGGTTCAGCTCTTTAGTCCGAAGACTTAAGAGTCAGCTTTCAATTACTTGGCGACACGGGTACCGGTCACTTCGATGACGGCACGACGGTTCGGCTGCAGGCACTTGATCAGCTGCTTGAAGTTCTTGATCTTTCCCTTCTTGGAAGGATTCGGGCAGTTCACGACCGGGTCAGCCTTGCCCTTACCGGTGGCGGTAATGACGTTGGCGTTGACGCCCTTGTTGACCAGGTAGGTCTTGACGGCGTCAGCACGGCGCTGGGACAGCTTCATGTTGTAAGCGTCCTTACCGATGCGGTCGGTGTAGCCGGTGGAGGTGACAACCTCGAGATCCACGCCAGCCATACGGGAGACGAGATCATCCAGGGTCTTGCGGCCTTCGGCCTTCAGCGTGGCCTTGTCGAAATCGAACAGGGTGTCAGCGGAGAGGGTCACCTTCTCCTTGGTCGGAGCAACAGCGACAGGGGCCGGAGCGGGAGCCGGGGCCGGAGCCGGAGCAGCAGCAGGAGCCGGAGCCGGAGCAGCCGGAGCCGTGCAGGCGGCCTTGCTCAGGATTTCCTTATCACACTGGCAGCCAGCACCGTTGTAGCCCAGGGCTTCGGCCAGAGCCGGAGTCCAGAAGCCAGTGCGCCAGCAAAGGCCGAACGGATCCATCACAACCTTGCCATCGCTGGAGGTGACATAGGGATTGACCGGTTCAGCAGCCATGGCGGAGCCAGAAGCGGCTAGCATGATGGCAGCAAGCAGGCCACCAATCTTCGCGGAAGTGTTCATTTTTTCCTCTTTCCTTTTTTTTGATCTCCCTTACGGAAGACCATTATCTAATGCAGTACGCAGGGTTTCGCCCCCTCTGCTGATAACTGCGTGCACGCTGTGCAAGTATAAGCGCCTTCTATGAAAAAAGGTGTACCGCACAGGCTACAACTTAACACTTATTCTGCCACGTGTGAGCGATGTCGAGTGCTTTCGTACGGGACATCCCCCTAAAGGACTCGGCTTTTTGTTGTTTTTTTACAACAAGCTGACCGTTGATCCAGACGTGGGTGATACTTTCCCTACCTGCACTGTAAAGCAACTGAGCCGCAGGTTCAAGTACTGGAATACTGGTAATTTCCTCGAGGAGACAGCTGAAGAGATCGGCGGATTTTCCTGCTTCCAGAGAGCCGATTTCCCGGTCCCATCCCAAGGCTTTGGCGCCCCCCATGGTCGCAGCGTACAGCATTTTGTGTACCGGGGCCGCCGTGGGGTCTTTGGCAACAGCTTTGGCGAGGAGGGCGGCGAGACGTGTCTCACCAAGCATATCGAGTTTGTCGTTGCTCGCCACTCCGTCAGTGCCGATGCCGAGATTGATTCCGGCATCCATGATTTTAGCAACAGGCGCAAAACCGCTTGCCAGCTTGAGGTTGGAGCTCGGGCAGTGGCAGACGCTCGAACCCGCTTTCGCGAGCGTATCGATATCGCTGTCAGAAAGATGCACGGAGTGAACTGAGATCAGACGCTCATTCACGATTCCGAGTTTTTTCAGCCGCTCAATAGGACGCATCCCATACTGCTTCAGGGAGTCGCTCACTTCGCTCTCAGTTTCCTGCACATGAATATGGATCGGGAGGTTATTCCGTTCACTCAGGGCGGCGAGCTTCTTCATCGCGTCGTCAGACACGGTATAAGGCGCATGCGGACTCACCGTGACATGCACCATCGGGTCACCCCGGAAGTGCTCAATCACTTCCCCCGCCTTCTTCAGATATTCGTCGTCAGTTTTCGCCCAGGCGGAGGGGAAACCGATAAGGAACGCGGATACCGCGCACTTCATGCCGCTCTCGCGAAGCCCCGCCGCGGCGTCCACCGGGAAGAAGTAATGGTCGTTCGTGCAGGTGACACCGCTCTGCACCATTTCCTCTCCGGCGAGGCGGCTGCCTTCGTACACGAATTCCGGGCTCATCAGGCGGCCTTCAAGCGGCCACACCTTTTTCTGCAGCCAGTCCATCAGACTGAGGTCAGGGCCGACGCCGCGAAGCAGATTCATGGCGGCGTGCGAATGCAGGTTAACGAAACCCGGCATCACGATTTCGCCAAGCAGCTCCACGACTTCCTTCGCCTCAAACTGAGAGGCTTCGGATTCAGGAACGATTGCCGCGATCTTTCCATCCGCGATCGCGATCACGTGCTTTGTAAGCACAACGCCTTCGGGGACAATCGGGATGATCCAGGTCGGCTTCAGAAGAGTATTCACCTGCATGCTGTCATTACCTCGCAATCCATTTTTCCGGTGCTCTGAATCATAGCGGATTGAAGGGGGACAAAAAAATTCCCGGGGGAAGAGAGTCCTCACCCGGGAATGTCGGCCTGAAGGATCATGCCCTCAGACACTCACCGCGATCAGGCGGCGGGAAGCTTCGCGAGCTGCTCCGTGTTGTTCTGAAGCGCTTTCAGGAAGTCGGCGAGACGTGCCTTCTCCTGATTGACGATCGCTTCCGGAGCCTTGGAGACGAAGCGCTCGTTGCCGAGCTTTGCCTCGCACTTGCGGACTTCGTTCTGAAGACGCTCGATTTCCTTCTCGAGTCGGGCGCGCTCAGCTGCCACATCGATCTTCACGACGAGCATCAGGCGCCAGTCGTCAACGATTGAGACCGGAGCGATAGCGTCCTGATTCAGCGTATCGATGTTGTCCACGAGATCCACAGACTCAAGACGGGCAAGACCCTGCAGGAACGGAGCGACAGCGGCCGCGATCTCCTTCGGGCCCTGGATCGCAAGCGGCACCTTCTGAGAGGGCGGCAGCATCATCTGGCTGCGGAGCGAACGCACGGCTTCAATCATCTTCTTCGTCACAGCCACGGCGCGGTCAGCGTCGTCGCTGCGGGCAAAGTCTTCAGCCTTCGGGTACGGAGCGACCATGATGGAAGCTTCATCCTCAGCCTTGCGGCTGCCGGTGATGAGCGACACCTTCTGCCAGAGCTCTTCCGTGATGAACGGAATGATCGGGTGGGCGAGACGCAGCGTCGCCTCAAGCACGGAGGCGAGCGTGTGGCGCGTGGCGCGCTGCTCAGCCTCGGTGCCGTTGTTCAGACGGACCTTGGCGGCCTCGAGGTACCAGTCGCAGAACTCATCCCAGATGAAGGAGTAGATCGCGTTCGCGGCGAGGTCGAGACGATAGGTCTCAAAGCCCTTCGTCACGGCTTCGATCGTGCGCGAGAGTTCGCTCATGATCCACTGATCAATATAGTTGAGCGACATTTCGCCGCCCTGGAAGCCGCAGTCCTTGCCTTCAACGTTCATCAGCACGAAGCGGGTGGCGTTCCAGAGCTTGTTGCAGAAGTTCCGGTAACCTTCGCAGCGCTTCGTGTCGAAGTTCACATTCTGGCCGAGGGTCGCGTAGGCGGCCATCGTGAAGCGGAGTGCGTCAGCGCCGTAGGCCTGGAGGCCTTCAGGGAACTGCTTGCGGAGCTTCGCGGCGATCTTCGGAGCCTTTTCAGGACGGCGCAGCCCCATCGTGTTCTTCTTGATGAGACCTTCAATATCGATACCCTGAATCAGGTCGAGCGGGTCAATCGTGTTGCCTTCGCTCTTGCTCATCTTGTGACCTTCGGCGTCACGGACGAGACCGTGCATGTACACGTCATGGAACGGCACGCGGCCCGTGAAGTGTTTCGTCATCATCACCATGCGGGCGACCCAGAAGAAGATGATGTCGTAGCCGGTCACGAGAACGGAGGAGGGGAGGTAGAGATCGTAGGCGATCTTGTCGTCACCCTGCGGGTCAGGCCAGCCAAGGGTGGAGAACGGCACCATGGCGGACGAGAACCAGGTATCGAGCACGTCGGGGTCCTGGCGCAGCTTCACGCCTTCTCCCGCCTGTTTCTGAGCCTCGGCTTCGGTCTCAGCGACATAGCAGTTGCCCGCTTCGTCGTACCAGGCCGGAATCTGGTGGCCCCAGAGGAGCTGACGCGAGAGGCACCAGTCCTGGATGTTCGTGAGCCAGTGGCGGTAAACGCCCTGCCACTGTTCCGGGAAGATGTTCACATCACCCGATTCCATCGCTTCAAGACCGATATCAGCGAGGCTCTTGCCCGGATGGGTGGAGCCTTCGCCCGCGGGCTTGCTCATCGCCATGTACCACTGCTCGGAAAGCATCGGCTCAACGATTTCACCGGTACGCGGCACGCGCGGCACCATGTGGCGGATCGCCTTCGTGCCGACGAGAAGGCCCTGCTCCTCAAGGTCCTTCAGCACGGCCTTGCGGGCTTCGTAGCGGTCCATGCCGACATACTTCGCCGGCGCGTTTTCGTTGATCTTCGCGTCCTTCGTGAGAATCGAGATGCAGCGCAGATTGTGACGGCGGCCGACCTCAAAGTCGTTGAAGTCGTGAGCCGGGGTGATCTTTACGCAGCCGGAACCGAATTCGCAGTCCACGTAGGAGTCCGCGATAACCGGAATCTCACGGTCGCAGAGCGGCAGGTGAACCGTGTGGCCGACGAGATCCTTGTAGCGTTCGTCCTCCGGGTTCACGGCGATCGCTTCGTCGCCGAACAGCGTCTCAGGACGGGTCGTCGCGACGATAACGTCCTTTCCGCCATCGGCTGCCGGGTAACGGATTTCCCAGAGATGTCCGTCTTCCTCTTCAGGCTCCACTTCGACGTCAGACACCGCGGACTGCAGCTTCGGATCCCAGTTCACGAGACGGGTGCCCTTGTAGATCAGGCCCTCGCGGTACAGCTGGACGAAGGTCTTCCGGACAACGCGCGAAAGCTTTTCATCCATCGTGAAGTAGGTGCGCTCCCAATCCACGGAGTCACCGAGGCGGCGCATCTGCTTCAGAATCGTGCCGCCGGAGAATTCCTTCCACTCGAGCACTTTCTGCATGAACTCTTCGCGGGTGAGGGAGTGGGGATCGATTCCCTGCTTTTCGAGCTGGCGCTCAACCACGATCTGAGCCGAAATACCGGCGTGATCGGTGCCCGGGAGCCAGAGCGTGTTGTAGCCCGCCATGCGGTGATAGCGGGTGAGCGAATCCATGACGGTCTGATTGAACGCATGCCCCATGTGCAGGATGCCCGTAATGTTGGGCGGCGGGAGCTGGATCGAGAAGCTTGGTTTGTTCTGATCGAGTCCGGCGCGGAAGTAGCCGCGCTTTTCCCATTCCGGGTACCAGTGCGCTTCAATGGAAGCGGGTTCGAAGCTCTTGGCGAGCTCTGTCATCAGAGGAGTAGTCATTTCAAAGGAGCCTTGACATACGAATACATAAAGTAACCCGCTATTTTCTCATGTTTCAGACAGAGATAACAGAGGGACTGTGGTGTTTCGGGGCCGATCCGGAGTGAACCGGCGGAAGAGAGTGAGACGGGGCTCCCGGGAGAAGCGGGGGAGCCGGCCGTCATTCATCCGGCAGGAGGCCAGGTGTTACCTTCTCATTCTCAGAAAACGGGAGGTTTCGTGCTCGACCGCGTCGCGCACGATGAGATCAATCTTCGACAGTACCTCAGAGCGGATACGGTCTGCCGCGGCATCAGCCGCGGACCGGGCCGCGGCGTCGATCACGGTGCTGAGGCGGTCCGAAATAGCGCGTTCCAGTATCGGTTGCAGATAGGAAACCAGTTCCTGGGACGGATCCCGCTGGGGAGAGGCAGCCTGAACCGGAACGGGATCCGGCTGATGGGGCGGCACATAGGACGGGGTCTTGAAGGACGACACGCCGAAGGGCGAGGGTTCCGCGGCCGGTTCGCTCTGAGGTCTCGAGAACACGGGTTCCTCGCGGGGAGCCTGTGCCGCCGGGTGAGCGGGAGCCGCCGGCTTCTGGGGCTCGCGCATCAGCTCATCAAAGCCGCCGTCACCCGAAAAAACCGGGACTTCGGGCGGGAAACTGGTGCTCGGAGCGGGACTCTGAGGCTCTGTCCTGCCGAAATTCGGAGTGTTGAAGGACGGGGCCGGGGAGCCGTTATTCTGCATGGTGACACCTTCTTGTCGGGGAGCTGCTGCCGGGGGTTCCGTCTGCGGGGCAGCGGCGGGAGCGATTCTCTGATAAAGCTCGGAGATTCCGGCCAGATCAATCGGAGCGGAAAGACTGCTGAGCTTTCCCCAGTTGAGCGGCAGAGGATGGGCGAGAACCGGAGTGTGGATGGGGTTTGAATTTTGAACCGTCATGGTGTTCAGCGCCTTCCCTGGTCGTAAGCCTTCAGAGGATACTTGTGATGAAGATAGATTCTATAGCGGTTGCGGGCCGCTTCGGTTTCTTCCGGAATGGAGGAGACGATATCCACCACGCGGTCAAACCGCTGGAAGAGATTCTCATAGTCAGGCGGCGTTCCCTCATCGAGAAGCAGCAGCACGTCGGAATCCGGAAGAGCCGTCGGATCAGGAGAAAGAATCACGCGGGCCGACTCCGCGTCAGGTCCTCCCGCAAAGGCGTGCGGGATAAAGGACATGTCATCAAACGCCCAGAGACGGCGGTTGAAGTCATCGAGCCGCATCCTGTCTGAGCTCCATACGGCGACCGACAGTCCCATTCCCCAGACCTTATTCACGAAACGGCAGGCGTAGAAGAGTCGGTTACCGACATTGAAGTGAAAATCTATCTGTTTCATATTCAGCCATATAGAGCGTTTGGGCCGGAATCCGGGCTTTGGAGCGGTGATAAATCTTTGCCTTGAGGGCCTCTCCTGTCCATAATGTTAACTATATGTGTTTTCCTTCAGTGGAGGCGTTACATGGATTCCGTCGTTCCGAAGATTCGTCTTTCCCGCTCAACGAACAATCTCGAAAAGCTCATCAATTTCTATTGCAATGGGCTCGGGTTCGAGGTTCTCGACCGCTATGAGGCCCAGGTTGGCTGGGACGGCGTGATCTGCGGGCACAAGGACTGGCCCTACCAGTTCGAGTTTTCGCAGAAGCGGGGCGAGGATGAAGTGCCGCGCGCTCCGACTCCCAATCACTTTATTGTGCTTTCCATTCCGGAGCACGAAGTCTGGAAGAAGACACTCGGGCAGCTTTTTGATGCCGGCTTCCAGCAGGTGACGAACCCGCAGCTTTACGCTGACGGTGACTCCGCCGCTTTTGAGGATCCCGATGGTTATCGCGTGATCGTCCGCAACGGAACCTGGAAGAAGTAATTTGCGGAAACACGGGAATGCGGCTGACCGCTGATGACAGGTTTGCATTTTCCGGCAATTTCTGTAAAATACTAAATCTCACGGGGAAGTAGCTCAGCTGGGAGAGCGCAGCGTTCGCATCGCTGAGGTCGGGAGTTCGATCCTCCTCTTCTCCACCAGTTTCCAAAAATCCGCACTGTTTACGCAGTGCGGATTTTTTATTCCTTCAGCGTTTTACGCTAAATCGCCCGACCTCGCGCCGAAATTTTTCCCGTCAATTGCTTACGAATTCCTGAAGAATTTCCGCAGACGCTGACCCCCTCAGTTGGTATCATGAAAACGCCGGTTTCGCCCTGAGCGGAACCACCTGATCGTCAACTCCTGCCGGAGCAGATCCGACTTTCCTCATTGGCTGCAGAGTCGCAAAGCGAAGGATCCGGAGTGTTCCTATCGATTGAAGAGGGAAAATTGAAAAAGCTTTCCATCGCAGCTACGCCTGAAGCGCGCAAAGCCTTCCAGGCGGAAAGAACCGTTGTCGATATCCGCTCCTCTGACCTGACGGAGTCCTCTGTCATTGTCATGACGGCGACCGAGGCGGACCGCGGTCTGCTCTCCCGCGTCAAGGCGCACGCCTTTGAGATACCGATTGTCCTTGTGAAGGACGGTACGGGAACCTTTCCTCCGGATCTGATCGGTCAGGTTTCCCAGGTGATTGATAACAATCCCACTAATCTTGCTTATAACGGCCGTCAGATCGACGCCGCCGCGCAGCGCTATGAGGACTCGCTTCTCCCGCCATTCTTCGGCGCGCTTGAGAAGTATGTGGAGGAGGGGAAGAGCCAGTTTGACTGCCCGGGGCATCAGGGCGGCGCGTTTTTCCGCCGTCATCCCGTGGGGCGCGAGTTCTATAACTTCTTCGGTGAAAACATCTTCCGCTCGGATCTCTGCAACGCGGACGTGTCGATGGGAGACCTCCTGATTCACGAGGGCTACCCGTACGAGGCCCAGAGGAACGCGGCGAAGGTGTTCAATGCCGATAACACGTACTTTGTGCTCGGCGGTACGTCAGCCTCAAACCAGGTGGTGCTCACTGCGCTTCTCGCGCCGGGTGACCTGGTGCTCTACGACAGCAATAACCACAAGTCCGTGCAGCACGGCGCCCTGATTCAGGCGGGTGCCACGGCGGTGTATCTCGAAACCGCACGGAACGCCTATGGGTTCATCGGCGGGATCGATAACCACTGCTTCGATGAGGATTACATCCGCAGAATCGCGGCGGAAGCGGATCCGGAGCGCGCCAAAGCGAAGCGCCCCTTCCGCCTCGCGGTGATTCAGCTCGGCACCTATGACGGAACGATCGGGAATGCGCGTCAGATCGTTGACCGGATCGGTCACCTCTGCGACTACATCCTCTTTGACTCCGCGTGGGTGGGGTACGAACAGTTCATTCCGATGATGAAGGACTGCTCGCCGCTCCTTCTTGAACTGGGCCCTGAGGATCCGGGGATCTTTGTCACGCAGTCCGTGCATAAGCAGCTTGCTGGTTTCTCTCAGACCTCACAGATCCATAAGAAGGACAGCCACATCAAGGGGCAGAAGCGTTACGTATCGCATAAGCGGCTTAACTCCGCCTTCATGATGCACGCGTCGACCAGCCCCTTCTATCCGCTTTTCTCGGCGCTTGACGTCAACGCGCAGATGCATGCCGGCGCGTCCGGGCGTCTCCTCTGGGATGACTGCGTGAAGGTCGGGATCGAGGCGAGAAAGTATCTTCTGAAGACCTGCCGCTATATCCGCCCGTTTATTCCGCCTGAGGTGGACGGGAAGCCCTGGGACAGCTATCCGACCGAGCAGATCGCGAAGGACCTCCGGTTCTTCAAGTATGAGCCTGGCGCGAAGTGGCACGGGTTTGAGGACTACGGTCCCGATCAGTACTTCGTGGATCCGTGCAAGTTCCTTCTCACGACTCCCGGCATCAATGTGGAGCGCGGGGAGTATGAGGCGTTTGGCGTGCCGGCCGGGATCCTCGCTGAGTACCTGCGTGAAAACGGTATCGTGCCGGAGAAGGCGGACCTGAATTCGATCCTCTTCCTCATGACTCCGGCGGAAGATCTCGCGAAGATGGAAAACCTCGTGAACCGGATCGCGCATTTCGAACGGCTCCTGGACGCGAACGCACCGCTCTCCGAAGTGCTCCCGGTTCTGTACCGGAATCACGCCGAACGGTACCGCGACTATACAATCCGCGACCTCTGCCAGGAGCTTCACGACTACTACCGCGAGTACGATCTGAAGTCGATCCAGAAGGCGATGTTCAGAAAGGATGAGCTGCCGCGCCGCGCGATGCTTCCCCAGGCGGCGAATTACGAGCTGGTGCGCGGGAACTGCGAGCTGATTCCGCTTTCTGAAGCCCGGGGCCGGATCGCGCTTGAAGGAGCGCTCCCGTATCCTCCGGGTGTCATCACCTGCGTTCCGGGTGAAGTCTGGGAGGGTGTGGTGCTTGATTACTTCCTCGCGCTTGAAGAAGGGGTGAACCGGCTTCCCGGATTTACGCCTGAGCTTCAGGGGGTCTATATCGAAAAGGATCCGGATGGGCGCCGCAGGATTTATGGCTATGTGCTTACCCGCGAGCGGGCGCGCGAACTTGGACTCCGGATGGGGTTTGGACGCGGCATTCCGGATTAGTGACTTATTGATTTAATAACAGAAAAGGGCGCAGCGACGCGCCCTTTTCATTTACGGAAAGCCCCGGTTTGCGGGGCTGAAACAGAAAAAGCCAGAAAGCTTTCGCTTTCTGGCTTTTGGAATTCTGGCTCCCCGAGTTGGGCTCGAACCAACGACCCACGGATTAACAGTCCGTTGCTCTACCGACTGAGCTATCGGGGAATCAACGAGGATTAACTTTACAGATTTATCCTCGTATTGTCAAGAAAAAATTTTTGAAGGAATCTTTTCTGACGCATTTACGGTATACCGCGTTCAGTTCTTCTGAACGGCGGTGAAAGCCTTTGCCACGTACTGCACGTTGTGGTTATTGAGGCCGGCAATGCAGATACGGCCGTTCGCCACAGCGTAGATACCGTATTCCTTCTTCAGGCGCTCAACCTGATCCGGGGTGAAGCCCGTGAAGGAGAACATGCCGTCCTGTGCCGTCACGAAGCTGAAGTCACGCGGGGAGCCTTCGGCGTCCATCGCGTTCTTCAGGGCAACACGCATCGAGCGGATACGGGCGCGCATTTCGCCGAGTTCCTCTTCCCACTGAGCGCGGAGCACCGGGTCACCGGCAACAGTGGCGACGAGGGAGGCGCCGTAGTTCGGCGGGTTGGAGTAGTTGGCGCGGGCCATCTGCTTCACCTGGGAGAGCACGCGGGCCGCTTCATCAGCATTCTGGCAGACAACCGTCAGGCCGCCGACACGTTCACCGTACAGGCTGAAGGACTTGGAGAAGGAGGAGGAGACGAGGAAGCTGATGCCGGATTCAGCAAAGAGCCGGATCGAGAAAGCGTCTTCTTCGAGGCCGCGGTCGAAGCCCTGGTAGGCGATATCGAGGAGCGGAACGAGGCCGCGGTCGATCACGATCTGGAGGACTTCCTTCCACTGATCAGCCGTGAAGTCGAGACCAGTCGGGTTGTGGCAGCAGGCGTGCAGAATGACGACGGTGCCGGCTTCCTTCGCGCGGAGGTCAGCGAGCAGCTGCTCAAAGGCGATCGTGCCGTCAGCCTTGTTGTAGTACTGGTAGTGGGAAACGTCGAAGCCGGCCTGCTTGAAGATGGCGTTGTGGTTGCCCCAGGTCGGAACAGAGGTCGCGGCCTTGGTCTTGCCGACGACAACGTGGAGGAGGTCAGCGGCGAGCTTGATAGCGCCGGTGCCGCCGAGCGACTGCACCGTGCAGGCGCGGCGGGAGCGGACGACTTCAGAGTCCTTGCCGAACAGCAGTTCCTGGACAAAAGCGCCGAGAGCCGGATTGCCGGAAATCTGGCCGTAACCGTGAGGGGCGGCGGCGTTGTAGAGGCGGGTTTCGGCTTCACGCACAGCGCGCAGAACCGGGATCTTGCCTTCTTCAGTCTGATAGACACCGACGCTCAGATTCACCTTTTCGGCACGGGGATCGGCTTTGTACTGCTGACCGACACCCAGAATGGGGTCTTCAGGGGCACCAGCAACTTCTGCAAAGAGCTTATCTGTCATATTGATGTGATTCCAGCAATAAAAGAGAAGCATCGGCGTCCCGGCGTCACAAGCAGTCGGGAAGGAGTGCTTCGGAGTGGGTTATGGAAAAAAGCCGTGAATAAAAGTATATACAGAGTGTATGCCCCGGCCGTTCCCAAAAGGGCGTCAGGTGCTACGATTTTCTCCTTATGGCACGCCGGGTAATGCCAAACAAATGCGTTAAAAAAGCGAGGTTCCGTGGATAAAGTCATTTCATTTCCCCATTCGCCTTTCATCCTTCATGCGCCTTATGAGCCAAGCGGCGATCAGCCTGAGGCAATCCGAAAACTCTGTGAGGGGCTTGATGACGGACTGATGGGGCAGACGCTTCTTGGCGTCACGGGGTCCGGAAAGACCTTCACGATGGCGAACATCATTGCGCGCACCAGGGTTCCGACGCTCGTCATGGCGCCGAACAAGACGCTCGCAGCGCAGCTCTACTCGGAATTCCGGGATTTCTTCCCGGAAAACGCAGTGGAGTACTTCGTGTCGTACTACGACTACTACCAGCCGGAAGCATATGTGCCGTCACGGGATCTCTATATAGAGAAGGATTCCGCGATCAATGATCACATTGAGCAGATGCGGCTTTCCGCGTCGAAATCAATCCTCGAGCGGCGCGACGTGATCATCGTGGCGACGGTCTCCGCGATCTACGGCATCGGGGAGCCTGAGAGCTACACGAAGATGCGTCTCATCATCCGGCGCGGTGACACGAAGACCCGCGAGGACTTCGTGCGGCAGCTGGTCGGCATGCAGTACAAGCGAAGCGACATGGAGTTCCGCCGCGGCACGTTCCGCGTCAGGGGCGACACGATCGATATCTTCCCCTCGGAACACTCGGAAACGGCAGTCCGGATTGAGCTCTTTGATGATGAAGTGGATGAGGTGAGTCTCTTTGACCCGCTCACCGGTCACGTGATTCAGAAGGTGCCGCGGTTCGTGGTCTATCCGGCTTCGAACTACGTGACGCCGAAGGATGACGTGATGCGGGCGATTGAGTCCATCAAAGAGGAACTGCGGGACCGCGTCGAATTCTTCCAGAAGGAAGGGAAGGTCGTGGAGGCGCAGCGCCTTCAGCAGCGGACGCTTTTTGACCTTGAGATGCTGCAGGAAGTGGGGTTCTGCAAGGGCATTGAGAACTACACGCGGCATCTTTCGGGGCTGAAGCCCAGGGAGCCGCCTGCGTGCCTGCTCGACTATTTCCCCGCGGACTCCATCATGTTTTTTGACGAGAGCCATGTGACGATGGGGCAGATCGGCGGCATGTACCGCGGGAATCTCTCCCGCAAGACGACGCTCGTCGAATACGGCTTCCGCCTTCCCTCGGCGCTCGATAACCGGCCGCTCCGGTTTGATGAGTTTGAGCACAAGATGCGCCGCTCGATCTTCGTTTCAGCTACCCCCGCGCAGTGGGAGCTCGAGCACTCGGCTCAGGTGGTGGAGCAGGTGGTGCGTCCGACCGGGCTTCTCGATCCGGAGGTTGAGGTCCGGCCCGCGAAGACCCAGGTGGATGATGTGCTTTCTGAAATCTATGAGCGCACTGCCAAGGGCGAACGTGTGCTGATCACAACGCTTACGAAGAAGATGGCGGAGGACCTCACGGAGTTCCTCGCCGAGAATAAGGTGAAGGTGCGTTACCTTCACTCTGAAATCGATACGGTGGAGCGTGTCGAAATCATCCGGGATCTCCGTCAGGGAGTGTTTGATGTTCTGGTCGGCATCAATCTGCTTCGTGAGGGTCTCGATATTCCTGAGGTGTCACTTGTCGCCATTCTGGACGCGGATAAGGAGGGCTTCCTCCGAAGCGAGCGGAGCCTTGTGCAGACGATTGGCCGCGCGGCCCGGAATCTGGAAGGGAAGGCGATTCTCTACGCGGATCAGATGACGGACTCCATGAAGGCCGCCATCACGGAAACGAACCGCCGCCGTGCGAAGCAGATGGCGTTTAATGAAGAGCACCATATTGTTCCGAAGGGCATCAAGAAGGAAGTCCGCGACATCATTGACGGCGTCTACCGGGCGCCTGAGGTGAAGTCTGAGGAGGACACGACGGATCTCTCGGACGAAAAGGCGGTCTCTCAGCGCGTGAAGCAGCTGGAGAAGCAGATGGCGGCCTATGCCCGTGATCTCGAATTTGAGAAGGCTGCGGCAGTCCGTGATCAGCTTGATGCGCTTAAGAAAAGGCTCTTCGGAGCCTCGGTTCCGGACCTGCCCGAAAAGGCCTGAAACACGGAAAAGAACAGCGTTTGCAACAATCCGTATCATTCCTACTCTTGAATTCGTAAATAAAAGCGGTACGATAGAGCGGATAATTGCCCGCCTTGGCGGCGGACAGCTACTTTTTTACTCTCGGAATATATGATCAAAGTCCTTTTTGTCTGCATGGGCAACATCTGCCGGTCCCCCACTGCCGAAGCTGTTTTTCGCAAAATGGTGACAGACGCCGGCATAGGTTCCGAAGTCGCAGTGGATTCCGCTGGCACCCATGGTTATCACGTCGGCGAAGCGCCTGATGTCCGTTCTCAGCTGGCCGGACGCAAGCGCGGCTACGATCTGTCCGCCCACCGGGCTCGCCAGATCACGCTTGATGACTATTCCAGCGCGGACTTTATTCTGGCGATGGACTGGGAGAATCTCTCAGAGCTTCAGCGCCAGTGCCCCCCGGTATTCCGCCATAAGCTGCACCTGCTGATGCGCTACGCGAGCGAGTACGACGCCGCGGTCATCCCTGACCCCTACTACGGCGGTACGAATGGCTTCAACCTGGTGCTCGACTACTGTGAGGATGCCTGCCAGGGGCTGCTTGAAATCGTGAAGCGCCGTGTATCGATGTATGCCCCGGCTCCCCAGCCCCAGAAGGGAGAAGCGGAGCACTAGTTTCAGAGGTTTTATTTTTTCCCCTTATTTAGAGGCCGTCTCCTGACGGCCTTTTTTTTACCCCATACGAATAAGCCTCACGTCGTACTTAATCCTGAGTTAAATTGTCGGGTATTGGTGTATGATCTCTGTGTTTCATCTAGGTGGGATTGAATAGGGAACCGAAAAATAATGAGACTGACGACCAAAGGACGCTTTGCTGTAACGGCTCTTCTCGATATGGCTATCCATGCCGGCGAGAACCCCGTTTCGCTGACGGAGATCGCCGAGCGGCAATCGATTTCGGTTGCTTACCTCGAGCAGCTCTTCGGAAAGCTGCGTCGCGCCGGACTCGTTGTCAGCGTCCGGGGACCTGGCGGTGGTTACTGCCTTGCCCGCGGTGCCTGCGAGATTTCGGCTGCCGACATCATCAATGTTGTTGAGGACAATCTGGACGCGACGCAGTGCGGCGGCAAAACAAGCTGCCACCACGACGGCGCTGAATGTATGACGCACGAGCTGTGGGCGTCGCTCAATCAGAAACTCGAAGATGTGCTTTCTGAGGCGACGCTCGCGAAACTCGTCGAGCAGAACAAAGAGCGGCAGAAGCTTGCCCAGTCCGGCATTGCCTACGTGAAAATTGCCCCGGCTGCTATGCGGCGGAGCCATAAGAATACGGCCCAAAAGGAAACTCAGAAGTAACTGAGCGTCCTTACAGCGAGGAGAAACTTTTAAATGCTTAAATTGCCTGTTTACCTGGATTATTCCGCGACGACTCCGGTTGATCCGCGGGTTGCAAAGAAAATGATTCCGTACCTCACGGAAATCTTCGGCAATCCGGCAAGCCGCAGCCATGCTTACGGCTGGGAAGCGGAGAAGGCGGTCGAAGAGGCCCGCGGTCAGGTCGCAGCGCTGATCAACGCCGATCCGCGTGAAATCGTCTGGACCTCAGGCGCCACGGAAGCTGACAACCTCGCTCTGAAGGGCGCTGCCCACTTCTACAAGGATAAGGGCAAGCATCTCATCACGCAGAAGACCGAACATAAGGCGGTTCTCGACTCGATGCGCCGTCTCGAATCCGAAGGTTACGAGGTGACTTACCTCGATGTTGACGGTGATGGTCTCGTGGATCCGGCAGCTGTTGAAGCCGCCATCCGTCCGGATACGACGCTCGTTTCCATCATGGGCGTGAATAACGAAATCGGCACGATTCAGCCGATTTTCGAAATCGGTGAGATCTGCCACAAGCACGGCGTGCTTTTCCACGTCGACGCCACGCAGGCTATCGGAAAGCTCCACTTCGATATGAAGAATCAGCCGATCGACCTCATGAGCATGTCGAGCCACAAGGTGTACGGCCCGAAGGGCATGGGCGCTCTTTACGTCCGCCGCAAGCCCCGCGTCCGTATTGAATGCCAGATCGACGGCGGCGGACACGAGCGCGGCATGCGTTCCGGCACGCTCGCGACGCAGCAGATCGTCGGCATGGGCGAAGCCTATCGCATCCTGAAGGAGGATATGGACGAGGAGAATGAACGCATCCGCAAGCTCCGCGACCGCCTCTGGGAAGGCATCCAGAAGAACATCCCGTGCGTCGTGCTGAACGGCTCCTGGGAACATCGCGTGGGCTTCAACCTGAACGTTTCCTTCGAGTACATCGAGGGCGAATCCCTCATGATGGCCTGCAAGAATCTCGCCGTGTCGTCGGGCTCCGCCTGCACCTCCGCGTCGCTTGAGCCGTCCTTCGTGCTGAAGGCTCTCGGCCGCCCGGATGAACTCGCTCACAGCTCGATCCGCTTCACGCTCGGCCGCTTCACGACCGAGGAAGAGATCGACTACACGATCAAGGAGCTCACGGAAGCCGTGACGCGGCTTCGCGAACTCTCCCCGCTCTGGGAAATGCACCAGAAGGGCATCGATACGACGAAGGTTCAGTGGGCCAAGATGTAAGGCCGGATTCCCTTCGGAACAGATTCAGTAATTAACCGGTATCCGGGCGGAAGACACCGCCCGGAGCGTTGAAAGGAGGACACTAAAGTGCCCTATAGCGAAAAAGTCATCGACCACTACGAACATCCCCGCAATGTCGGCACGCTCGATTCCGACGCGAATGACGTCGGTACCGGCATGGTCGGCGCCCCGGCCTGCGGCGACGTGATGCGCCTTCAGATCAAGGTGGACGACAAGACCGGCATCATTGAAGACGCGAAATTCAAGACCTACGGCTGCGGTTCCGCCATTGCCTCGAGCTCGCTTGTGACCGAGTGGGTGAAGGGCAAGACGCTCGACGAAGCGGCCGCTCTGAAGAACTCCGAAATCGCCGAAGAGCTTGCGCTCCCGCCGGTGAAGATTCACTGTTCGATTCTTGCCGAAGACGCCGTTAAGGCTGCTATCGCTGATTACCGCGCGAAGCAGGCGAAGAAGGCCTGATTACCAGGCAAAGGAGCAGAAGAATGACCGTTTCTATGACTGAAGCCGCCGCCAAGCACGTTTCCCAGTTTCTGGAGAAGCGCGGCAAGGGCATCGGCCTGCGTGTCGGCGTGAAGACCTCGGGCTGTTCCGGCATGGCCTACAAGCTCGAGTTCGCTGACGTTCTCGAACCGGATGATCAGGTGTTCGATTCCCACGGCATCAAGGTGATCGTGGATCCGAAGAGCCTCGTCTACATCGACGGCACCCAGCTCGACTACACCCGCGAGGGCATTCAGGAAGGCTTCAAGTTCAATAACCCGAACGAAAAAGACCACTGCGGCTGCGGCAAGTCCTTCAGCGTCTGAAGAAGGTCGCCCCGGTCATGGCAGATAAGCTTGATATGTTCCAGCTTCTCGGCGTGCCGAGAAAATTCCGGGTGGATCAGAAGGCGCTCGACGAAGGCTACCGCCGGGTCGAGCTCCAGGTTCACCCCGACCGCTTCGCTTCGGCCACCCCCGCGATGAAGCGCGTGGCCGAGCAGTGGTCTCAGCGCGCGAACGAAGCGCTTTCCACACTTTCAGATCCCCTGAACCGGGCGATTTATCTCTGCGAGTCCGCGGGCTTCCCCGTGAACGCCGAGAACAACACCCGCATGCCAGTCGACTTCCTCATGCAGCAGATGGAGTGGCGCGAAAAGTTTGAAGCGGGGAAGAATTCCCCCGAAGCTCTCGCGAAACTCGCCTCCGTTGTGCAGGAGGAGAAGACGGCGCTCGTGGACCGCCTCGCAGCCCTTCTCGATGATGAGCAGAGCCCCGAAAAAGCGGTTCCTGAAGTCCGCCGCCTGATGTTCGTCGACAAGATGGCCCGCGACATTGCCGCCGCCATCCATCAGTAAGAAAAAAAATAAGGAAAAAATCCATGCCTTTGCTTCAGATCGCAGAACCCGGAATGTCTGAGGTTCCGCACTCCGTCCATCTGGCGGTCGGAATCGATCTTGGAACCACGAATTCTCTCGTTGCGACCGTGAAGAACGGCGAAGCGGTCGTGCTCGAGGACGAGAAGGGCTCAGCTCTTCTTCCGTCTGTCGTCCGGTATCTCGCGGACGGCACGGTGCAGGTCGGACGCGAGGCGCTTCAGCGCGCGGCCGAAGACCCGCAGAATACGATTTCCAGTGCGAAGCGGCTGATCGGGCGGACCCTTTCGGAAATTGCGGATCCTTCGCATCTTCCGTTCCGTCTGCTTGATAACCCTGGCATGGTGAAGATTGAAACCGCGGCCGGCGTGAAAACGCCTGAAGAGGTTTCCTCTGAAGTCCTGAAGGTGCTCCGCGCCCGGGCTGAGGCGGATCTCGAAGGAGAACTCGTGGGCGCCGTGATTACGTGCCCGGCCTACTTCGATGACGCACAGCGTCAGGCGACGAAGGACGCGGGGCGCCTTGCCGGCCTCAATGTTCTCCGTCTGCTGAACGAGCCGACGGCCGCTGCTCTGGCCTACGGTCTCGATAAGGCGGCAGAGGGAATTTACATCGTCTATGACCTCGGCGGCGGCACGTTTGACGTGTCGATTCTGAAGCTTGACCGCGGTGTTTTCCAGGTACTCGCGACGGGCGGCAATTCGGCGCTTGGCGGCGACGACTTTGACCGCGCGGTTTTCTCCTGGGCTATCACAAAGACGGGCGTTTCGGACACCAGCCTTACCCCCGCGGATAAGCGTCGGCTGCTCGCAGAAAGCCGCGCCGCGAAGGAGCGTCTGACTGACGCCGAATCGACTGAATTCCAGGTGAAGCTTGAGGATGGGCGCGAGGTGTCACTTCCGCTCAGCCGCGCTGAATTTGAAGATGCTACGAAGGCGCTGCTTCAGAAGACGCTTGACGCGGTCCGCGCGACGCTCGCTGACGCGAAGCTCAATGCCGCGGATGTGAAGGGCGTAGTGCTTGTCGGCGGTGCGACCCGCATGCCGATGGTGCCGCGTCTGATCCGCGACTACTTCGGGAAGGAGCCGCTCGCCGGTATCGATCCCGATAAGGTGGTGGCGATCGGCGCCGCGATCCAGGCAAATAAGCTCGCTGGCAACGAAGTGGAAAACGATTTCCTCCTTCTCGATGTCACCCCGCTTTCTCTTGGTCTTGAGACGATGGGCGGCCTCGTTGAGAAGGTGATCCCGAAGAACACCCCGATTCCGGTGGCCCGCGCCCAGGACTTCACGACGTTCAAGGACGGTCAGACCGCGATGGCGATCCACGTGCTGCAGGGCGAGCGTGAGCTCGTCGATAACTGCCGGTCGCTCGCGAGGTTTGAGCTCCGGGGCATCCCCCCGATGGTGGCGGGTGCCGCGCGTATCCGCGTCACGTTCCAGGTGGACGCGGACGGACTGCTTTCTGTCAGCGCCCGTGAGCAGACGACCGGTGTTGAGAGCTCTGTCGAAGTGAAGCCGTCCTACGGCCTCACCGATGACGACATCGTGAAGATGCTCCGCGAAGGCAACCAGAACGCTGAGGAAGACAAGGCCGCGCGTGATCTGCGTGAAGCGCAGGTTGAAGCAAAGCGTATTGTTGAATCGACGGTCTCCGCGCTTGCTGCTGACCGCGATCTGCTTTCGAAGGAAGAAGAAGCGAAGATTCTTGACCTCGTGCGCCACACGCTCACGCTTTCTGAAGCAGATGACACCCAGGCGATCAAGGACGCGATGGACGCGCTCGCCAAGGGTACTGAGCATTTTGCCGAACTCCGTATGGACCGCAGCATTCAGAAGGCGCTCGCGGGCCAGAACGTGAATGACATTTAACGAATAGGAGGCATCTGATGCCGAAGATTACTGTTCTGCCGAACCCGAAATACTGTCCTGAGGGCGCGGAGTTTGAAATGGCGACGGGTGAGAACCTGATCCGCGGGCTTCTCTCGCACGGTGTGAAGATTGAGCACGCCTGCGAAATGTCCTGCGCCTGCTCCACCTGCCACGTGATCATCCGTAAGGGGTTTGATTCGCTCGAGGAGCCGTCAGACAAAGAGTATGACTGTCTCGATAAGGCCTGGGGTGTCGGCGCTCTGTCCCGTCTTTCCTGCCAGGTGAAGGTGGGGGACGAGGATCTCACGATCGAAGTTCCGAAGTACACCCGTAATCAGGTTTCCGAGGACGACTGATATGGCGCTCACCTGGAAGGACACGGGGACCATTGCGGAGACCCTTTACGACAACGATCCCGATCTCGATCCGACGACGCTTCGCTTCACGGAGCTGCACGATATGGTGTGCGCGCTCCCCGGATTCTCGGATGATCCCGAGAAGTCCTCTGAAGCGATTCTCGAAGCGATTCTGCAGGCGTGGCTCGATGAGCGTGAGTAACGCCTGCCGCGCCAGGCGCTGAAGCGGCCTCCGGTCAGATTTCTCGAAAGCCGCTCTGCGTTATTATTGAAAGCCTCGCAGCCCCTCCTGCGAGGCTTTTCTTATAAGGATCAAAAAATGCCGTTCAATCTTCGGAATCGCAGCCTGCTCAGCCTCTGTCACCACACTCCTGCTGAAATCACGTATCTCGTCGACCTCGCGGAAGACCTGAAGCGGGCGAAGCGAGGCGGCTACGAAGTGCCGCGTCTGAAGGGAAAGAATATCGCCCTGATTTTTGAGAAGACCTCGACCCGTACGCGGAGCGCCTTTGAAGTGGCGGCGGCCGATCAGGGCGCGCATACGACCTTCTTTGCCCCCTCGGCCTCTCAGTTCGGCCACAAGGAGAGCGTGAAAGATTCGGCCCGGGTGCTCGGCCAGATCTATGACGCGATCGAGTACCGCGGCTTCGCCCAGAAGACCGTGGAAGAGCTCGCGAAGTATGCCGGCGTTCCGGTCTTCAACGGCCTCACCGATGAATGGCATCCGACGCAGATGCTCTGTGACCTCCTCACGATGCGTGAGCACTGCCACAAGCCCTTTAACCAGATCAGCTTCGCCTACATGGGGGACGCCCGCTTCAACACCGGGAATTCGCTTCTCATGATCGGCGCGAAGATGGGGATGGACGTTCGTATCGGCGCCCCGAAGGCCTACTGGCCCGAGAAGTCGGTGCTCGATATGTGCGAAGCCTTCGCGCGCGAGAGCGGCGCGAAGATCACGCTGACCGAAAACGCGGAAGAAGCCGTGAAGGGCGTCGATTTCATCCACACGGACATCTGGGTCTCGATGGGTGAACCCACGGACGTTTGGGATCAGCGTATTCACGACCTGATGCCCTATCAGGTGAACGCCGCGCTCCTGAAGGCCTCAGGAAACCCGCGCGTGAAATTCATGCACTGCCTCCCCGCGTACCACAACGCGGAAACGAAGGTCGGGCAGGCCGTGATCGCCGCGCATCCGGAACTCGCGACCGGTGTCGAGGTGACGGAAGAGGTGTTTGAGTCTCCGGCCTCCATCGTCTTTGAACAGGCCGGCAACCGTCTCCACACGATCAAGGCGGTGATGGTGGCAGCGCTTGCCTGCTGAGACTGATACCTGAGTCAGACAAAAGAAAATGAGCGCCGGAAAGGATTCCGGCGCTCATTTTTTTAAACCGCGGGTGAAGGAAATCGGTCAGACAAACGCCTGATAGAAACCTTCGGGGAGCGTCTTCCCGGTTTTCGCCGCAAGCCAGTGGAGAGCGGCGAGAGACGCTTCGCTCGTCACCTTGTCGCGGGCAATGAGCTCCGCCATGGCGTCCGCGTCGAGGAGTTCAGCCGCCTGCACTTCACCGTCGACGTTATGAGGCGTCACGCCGTCACGCAGCCGCGCGGTGTAGCAGTAGGCGCGTTCCAGCATCCAGCCGGACTCAGTCGGGCGGCTCGTGAGGAACACGGTCTCGGGAACGAGCTCGTAGTCCTCGGGCGCGAGCCCCGCCTCTTCCGCCGCTTCGCGCTTCATGGCGTCAAGCGGGGTTTCGCCCGCAGCCACCATGCCGGCCGCGAGGTTATCCCACTTGCCAGGATTGATGTCCTTCGTGTCAGAGCGCTGCGAGGTCCAGATCCGGCCGTCCGGTGTGACACCGTTCATATGAACGGCGACCGTGAGAAGACCGAGGAGACGGAACGCGCTCCGCTCGAGCACCGCGATGCGGGGACCGCCTTCCGGCATCTGAACGTCCACGAGTTCGCCGCGCCAGCGGTGAATCCTGCCTTCGTCCCGGAGGAGGGCCGCGGCAAGCGCGAGGATCGCGGAGAGCATTTCCTCGCTGTCAGACGCGGCGCCGATCACGAGTGACTCGCCGTCAAAGGACGCGCCTTCGATCCGCTCCGCGATCAGCCGGGCGTCGTCCTCAGACACCGCCCCGGCCGCTCTGCCGCCGATCACAAGGCTCTTCCGTGAAGGATCGAGTGAGGCAGATGCCTGCTTCGAATACTTCGCGAAGGATTTCCCAATCCGCCACTTGGTATCGGTCATGGCGCTCTTACTTCAGAAGATCCGCTTCGGGGCGCATCTGCGGGAAGAGGAGCACGTCGCGGATGCTCGGAGCGTCCGTGAGGAGCATGGCGAGACGGTCAATACCGATGCCGCAGCCGGAGGTCGGGGCGAGGCCGTACTCGAGAGCGCGGATGTAGTCCGCGTCGTAGTACATCGCTTCGTCGTCACCCTTGCTCTTCGCGTCAGCCTGAGCCTTGAAGCGGCGGGCCTGATCGTCCGGATCATTGAGCTCGGAGAAGCCGTTCGCGTGTTCGCGTCCGACGATGTAGAGCTCAAAGCGCTCGCAGATGCTCGGATCGCTGTCAGAGGCGCGGGCGAGCGGCGACACTTCGGTCGGGAAGTTGATGAGGAAGGTCGGGCGGATCAGCTTCGCTTCGGCGACGAGGTCGAACATCGCCATGAGGAGAGTGCCGTAGCCGGCGAAATCCTTCTGCGGCTCGCCGCGGCGGGCGAGTTCAGCGCGGAGGAACGCCTCGTCATCGATCTGCACGGACGTGTAGTCCGAGTACTTCATGATCGCTTCCTTCGGCGTGAGACGGTCAAAGGGCTGCGAGAGATCCACCGTGACACCCTGATACTGGACGACGGCGGAGCCCGTCGCCTTGATCGCGGCGTAGCGGATCAGTTCTTCGGTGAAGTCCATCTGGATGCGGTAATCCCAGTACGCGGCGTACCACTCGATCGTCGTGAATTCCGGGTTGTGACGGACGTCCATGCCTTCGTTGCGGAAGCAGCGGTTCATGTCATAGACACGTTCCATGCCGCCCACCACGAGACGCTTCAGATAGAGTTCCGGAGCGATTCGGAGGTAGAGATCAACGTCAAGCGCGTTGTGATGCGTGATGAAGGGCTTCGCGTTCGCGCCGCCCGGGATCGGGTGCAGCATCGGGGTTTCGACTTCGAGGAAGCGGTGCTGCGTCATGAAGTCGCGGATCGCCGTGATCATCTTGGAACGCGTGATGAAGCGGTTGCGCGACACGTCATTCGTCATCAGATCGACGTAACGCTGGCGGTAGATCAGTTCCGGATCCGTGATGCCCTTATGCTTATCGGGAAGCGGACGGATCGACTTCGTGAGAAGGCGAAGCGTTTCGACATGAACGGAAAGTTCACCGGTCTTCGTCTTGAAGAGATAGCCGGTGGAGCCGACGATATCACCCACGTCCCAGGTCTTGAAGTTCTTGTAAGCCTCTTCGCCGAGCGCGTCGCGCGTGACGAAGTACTGGATCGTGCCGGTCATGTCCTTCACGGTGAGGAAGGAGACCTTGCCCATCACGCGCTTCAGCATGATGCGGCCGGCGGTCTGAACCTCAACCTTTTCGGACGACTCAAACGTTTCTCGGTCTTCGGCGTCGTACTTCGCGTGCAGATCGGCAAAGTATTCCTTGCGGCGGAAATCGTTTGGGTAGGCGGCATTCGCGTCGCGGAGCAGCTGCAGCTTGGCGCGGCGCTCAGCGATGATGTGATTCTCTTCTGCGGCGGAATCCGCTTCCGGCGCAATCTTCTGTTCTTCAGCCATTTCAGTTCCTGATTTAAAAATTATTCCGTGAGCGCCAGGCGTCAGACGCCCTGCTTCAGGCTCGCCTCGATGAACTGATCGAGGTCGCCGTTCAGCACGGCGGTGGTGTTCGTGTTTTCGACGTTCGTACGCAGATCCTTGATGCGGCTCTGATCGAGCACGTAGCTGCGGATCTGGTGGCCCCAGCCGATGTCGTCCTTCGCGTCTTCCAGCTTCTGCTGCTCGGCGCGGCGCTTGTTCATCTCGAACTCATAGAGTTTCGCGCGCAGCTGCTGCATGGCGCGGTCTTTGTTCTGATGCTGTGAGCGCTCGTCCTGGCACTCCGTCACGATGCCGGTCGGGATATGCGTGATTCGGACAGCGGATTCCGTTTTCTGAACGTGCTGGCCGCCGGCGCCGGAGGCGCGGTACACGTCGATACGGAGGTCGGCCGGATTGATTTCGATCTCAATCGAGTCATCGACTTCGGGGTACACGTAGACAGAAGCAAAGGACGTGTGACGGCGGGCGTTCGAGTCGAACGGGCTCTTACGCACGAGACGGTGAATGCCGGTCTCGGTGCGGAGCGTGCCGTAGGCCCAGTCACCCTGAATATAAATGGAGCAGTTCTTGATACCGGCGACGTCGCCCGCGGTTTCGCTCGTGAGCTTCACGCTGAAGCCCTTGCTTTCCGTGTATTTCAGATACATGCGCTCGAGCATCGAGGCCCAGTCCTGGGCTTCCGTGCCGCCTGCGCCCGCCTGAATTTCAAGGTAGCAGTTCGAGGAATCCATCGGATTATTGAACATGCGCTTGAACTCAAGCTGCTCAACCTTCTTTTCGATCGACTTCACGTCTTCACCGACGCTCGCGACCGCATCCCAGTCTTCTTCCTCGCGGCTCATCTCGAAGAGTTCGCCCGCGTCGCGGATGCCGGCCTCAAGCTGGCGGTAGGTTCCGACCGTATCCTCAAGGAGCTTCTTCTCCTTGGACACCTGTTCGGCATGCTTCGGGTCATTCCAGAGATCGGGGTTCTCGATCTCGCGGTTCAGTTCTTCAAGACGTCGGGCTTTGAGGTCGATGTCAAAGATACCCCCTGAGACCGGAAAGTCGGTCTCCCAGATCGGTGATGCTGTTCCCGATCTGATTAAGCTGTTCAGCTTCCATTTATATCTCTTACTGTACAGAAACGAAAAAAGAAAATTATAAAGTAGAACGGGGCGCCGCAAAGCCGCGCGGGGGCTTACCGGATCGGGTGAAATCCCTTGACCCCGTGTCAGTCTGAGGACGGAGGCGGAGCGCCTACTCCTCAGCGTTTTCAATCATGAGCTGGAGCGACTTCCGGCCCTTCCACTCGTTCATGTCCAGCCGATAGGCGAGCTTCACGCGGTCCGGAAGCGGCGTGCTGCGGCGGAAGAAGATGGCGTCGAAATGCTGACCCGCGGTCGACACGGTCGCTTTGAGATGCTCGCCGCTCCGGAGCGGGGTTTGGCTGACGATATCGAATTCATTCGCGAAAAGCGGCGCCTCAAAGGACTGTCCCCAGACGACTGAATCAATTTCCCGGATGAGGCCGAAGGAAATCTCCTCAGGCGCGAGCGCTCCGTCCACAACGACGTCTTCCGTGAGAAGCTCAGGTGAAATATTTTCCGATACCACCTTTTCAAACGCGTCGCGGAACTGCTCAAGGCCGTCCCCCCGGATCGTGAGACCCGCGGCGAGCGCGTGGCCGCCGTAGCGAAGAATCAGCCCCGGGAACATTGTGTCAATCCGCGAGAGGCAGTATCGGAGGTGAAGCCCTGGGATCGAGCGGCCCGAGCCGCGGAGAAGGCCGTTTTTGGTCGGCGCGAAGGCGATCACCGGGCGGTGAGTCCGTTCCTTCACGCGGCTCGCGACAAGGCCGACAAGCCCCTGATGCCAGTCCGGGTGGCTGAGCACGAGGCTCATGCGGTGTTCGATATCGGCGTCGGAGAGCGAATCCAGCGCTTCTTCCTGCATGCTGCGTTCGAGCGCCTTCCGCTGATCATTGATGTCTTCGAGCTGCGAAGCAAGCTCGGCGGCGTTCTCCTCTCCCGCGAGCAGGCACTGGATCCCGATCTCCATATTGGCGATACGGCCGGCGGCATTGATCCGGGGCGCAAGCGTGAAGCCGAGGTCGCGGACCGAGATCTGGGAAATATCGCGCTTATTCTGATTCGCAAGTGTGTAAAGCGCAGTGAGTCCCGCGCTTCCCGTGCCGCTCCGGAGCCGCTTCAGCCCCTGCGCCACAAGAATGCGGTTATTGCGGTCGAGCGGTACAACATCCGCCACGGTCCCGAGCGCGACAAGGTCAAGGAGCCTGGAGAGCTTCGGCTGCTGTCCGGCCGCGAAGGCGCCGCGGGCCCGAAGCTCCGCGCGGAGCGCGATCAGAACGTAGAAGATCACGCCGACACCGGCGAGGTTCCCCGGCGCTCCGGCGCTGTCAGGTCCGTTCGGATTCACGATGCAGGCCGCGGCAGGGAGGTATTCGCCCGGGAGATGGTGATCTGTCACGATCACGCGGATACCGAGCTGGTTTGCGCGCGCCACGCCTTCCACGCTTCCCATGCCGTTATCCACGGTGAGAATGATGTCAGGGCGGCCGTATTTTTCAGTGAGCGCGTCAACCACCACAGGGGAGAGCCCGTAGCCCATCGACATGCGGTCCGGAATGAACCAGGACACTTTCTCCGGCCGGAACCCGAGAAGCCGCAGCCCCTTATACGCAACCGTGCTCGCCGTTGCCCCGTCACAGTCATAGTCGCCGACAACGGCAACCGATTCCCCTTTCTCCAGGGCGTCCGCAAGCATTGACGCAGCCTTTGCCGCGTGCGGAAGCGCCGTGGGCGGAATCAGCCCGGCGAGCCCCGTTTCCATTTCGCTTCTCCCGACAATCCGCCTCCCGGCAAGCACCTGAGCGAGAGGACGGGAGAAACCTTCCGACTGCAGCCTTGCGGCGGCGGCCGGATCGTAGTGTCGGGTAATAAAGCGGGTCTTCATAGTGTTTTCAGTCTGAATCCGTGAGCCAGGAGTAGTCGGGGGGCGTCTTTTTGGCAAACCGGCTGAGGAATCGGCTCTTCAGTCCTTCGGTTTTGGGGAGGAACGTCGCGGTGGTGCCGAGGCCGCAGGCTACGATAGCAGTGCTTTCAGTCTTCCGCGCGATAGCGGCGGCCTTCAGTTCCGCGATCTTGGAGGCAACACCAGGGAGCGCGGCGAGCCACGCGTCCCAGTCCCCCCGGAGCCACGGTTCCCAGAGGTCACTGATCACGGCGATCATGTCGCCGGGGGCGGCTTCCTCAGGCCACGTTTTTCCTGTCGTGTGGCTCACAAACTGACAGAGCATTCCGGCCTCCATCGCCCAGCTGCGGAGGACAGGCTCGTCAGACATCACGGCGCGGATCAGGGTCGGAGGATAGAAGCGGATCTGACGCCCGCCTCCCGCGATCCAGACCGCGTTCGGAGCGGGGCGGCCTGCGGCCTTCCGGTCCGCGGTCACCTCGGTGCCGGCCATCGTTTCGGCGCATGCCCTGAGGCACTCAAGCGCCATATCGCGGTCACCCGCGATCGCGCCTTCATCCAGCCCCATGCCGTTCTGGCATTCCCAGGGGCGGAGCACGGCCTCCCAGTCCTTCATGCGGGTGGCGTACCAGAGCGTATCCCACTGCTGGAGCACGAAGCCGAATTTCGCGAGCGTCTTCCGGAGCGGTTCCGAGCAGCGGTCGATTTCTTCCGCGGTGAGGGGATCGCTGCCGAGCGACCGGTAAACACCGTTCTCCTCAACGCAGGGTGTCACGGACCAGATTTCTGTCCCGAGCGTCGGACCATGATCCTCGAGCCACACGTAGGCCGCGTGAGCCGGAGTGGTCTTGCCGCGCGGCACCACGCCCCAGAACCAGAGGTGATGGGTGCAGCGGGCAAAGGGCAGCGTCAGCCCCTCGGCGAGCCTCTGGCAGACAGGGGCACCGAGCCCTTCCAGGATGGGGTCGAGGAGCGACCGGTCGATTCGAGGAATGACAGCGGGAGCGACGTCCTTCGGCAGACGGGCACCGGGGAGCAGGTAATAGGCAGTGGACATAGGGATCCTATTTTAGACGGAAGACGGTCCCGGGTTAGGTCCGCTCTTGCTTAGAATGTGTGCACAGCTCCGGGATCCGCCCGGAGTCAACAGTCAACACTTCAGGATTTGAGCTCCGTGTCTCTGCCTTTTGAATTTCTGATCGGCCTCCGCTATACGCGCTCCGGCCGGCGAACCGGACGGAAGGACCGGTTTGTTTCCTTCATCTCAGCGACGTCTGTCGTGTCGATCGCGCTCGGCGTGATGGCGCTGATCATTGTGCTTTCCGTGATGAACGGGTTCCAGACCCAGGTCCGTGACCGGATGCTGTCCGTGATTCCGCATATCCAGATTTCCAGCGGCACGGGTCCCGTGTCGGACTGGAGGTCGCTCGCCGCGGTCGCGGAAAAGAACCCCGAAGTGCGGGGCGCCGCGCCTTTCGTTGAAGGGCAGGGGCTGATTTCGACCGGTGACCGCGTGATCGGCACCATGGTGGAAGGGGTCGACCCGAAGGAAGAAGTGAAGGCGAGTGAGGTCGCTTCCACGATGCCCGCAGGGACGCTCGACTCCCTCACCCCGGGGAGCTTTCACGCGGTGATCGGGTCGGTGCTCGCCGCGCGGCTCGGCGTGGCGCCCGGAGACAAGATCGCGCTTGTCGTCCCTCAGGGCACCACCACCCCCGCCGGCATGATTCCGCGGGTCCGCACGCTCACGGTGTCCGGGATCTTTACGGCCGGACACTTCGAGTACGATTCGACGATGCTTTTCATGAATATTGAGGACGCCGCGGCTCTCTTCCGCACCGGGGGTCCGATGGGCGTCCGTGTCCGCGTGGCGGACATGCAGGAAGCGCCCGCAGTCTCCGAGAGCCTCATGAAGTCGCTGCCTCCTGGGTACTTCGCCCGTGACTGGACCGTGGAAAACAAGACGTGGTTCGCCGCCGTGCAGGTGGAGAAGCGGATGATGTCGATCATTCTTTTCCTCATCGTGCTTGTCGGCGCGTTCGGGCTGGTGTCGACTCTTGTGATGACCGTGACCGAGAAGCAGTCAGATATTGCGATTCTCCGGACGCTTGGCGCGTCGCCTGGCTCCATCATGAAGATCTTCATGATCCAGGGCGCGGTGATCGGCGTGATCGGTGTGGCATCCGGCGTCGCGATCGGACTCCTCATCTCCTGCAATCTCGGCTCGATCGTGTCCGCGATCGAGGCGGTTTTCCATGTGGAATTCCTCCCGCAGTCGATTTACCTGATTTCCGGCATGCCGTCCGAACCCCGGGCGTCGGACATTATTCCGATTGCTGTTTTGTCTCTTATTCTGTCGCTTGCCGCGACCGTTTATCCGAGCTGGCGTGCGTCCCGCATCCGGCCTGCTGAGGCTCTGAGATATGAGTGAGTTTGCGATTGAGGTTGAGGGTCTCGCCAAGGCGTACCGAGAGGGAGACCGTGAAACGCCGGTGCTGAAGAATGTGTCGCTCCGCGTGAAACCGGGGGAAACCGTCGCGATTGTCGGGGCGTCAGGCGCCGGCAAGTCGACACTCCTTCACTGTATCGGCGGACTGGATGACGCCGACGCCGGGCGCGTCGTGGTGGATGGCGTCGATATTGGTGCGATGGATGAGAAGGCACGCGGCGACCTGAGAAACCGGCGTCTCGGCTTTGTCTATCAGTTCCACCATCTGCTTCCGGAATTCACGGCGCTGGAAAACGTGGCGATGCCGCTCTATATCCGGAGAACGCCCGAGGCGGAAGCCAATGCGGCCGCGAAGGCGGTGCTGGAAGAAATCGGGCTCGGTGAGCGGCTTGATCACCTGCCGTCCCAGCTTTCAGGTGGCGAGCGGCAGCGAACCGCGATTGCCCGCGCGGTCGTGACCTCTCCCGCCTGCATTCTTGCGGACGAACCGACAGGGAACCTTGATCAGGACACCGCGCAGGCGGTCTGGGACCGGTTCCTCAGTCTCGCGAGCGAAAAGAACACCGCGATCATCATTGTGACGCATGACCTGGGGCTCGCGAAGCGCTGCGGCCGGATTCTGAGGCTGAAGGGCGGCTCGATCGAACCCTTTGAGGAGTGATCGGGAGGAGGGGGCCGTGGCCTGTCTTATCGATACGCATAACCACATGCAGTCCGAGCAGTTTGACCGCGACCGGCCGGATGTCTTCCGTCGGGCGAAAGAGTCGGGTGTCGGCTGCGCGCTCATTGCGGCGGGAATTTCAGGCGACTGGACGAAATGTCTCCAGGTGGGGGCCGAGTCTGGGTGGTGCGTCGGACTCGGGGTTCATCCGCTCGCGACCGCCCGTCCCGCGGTGACCCCCGAAGTGGCGGACGAGCTGCGTGACGCGCTCAGGCGCGAAATGGCGGATCCCGCGAGCCGCGTGGTGGCGGTCGCGGAGATTGGGCTGGATGGTTTTGTGCCGGATCTCGACCGCGCGAAACAGGAAGCGGTGTTCGTCGCCCAGCTGAAGGTGGCACGGGACACCGGCATGCCGGTCTCGCTTCACGTGAGGCGGTCTGTCGACTGGGTCACCAAGTGGCTTCGGCGGATTCCGATTTCAGGCGGTGTCGCGCACGCGTTTAATGGCTCCGAGGAGCAGGCGAGGATTCTGATTTCTCTTGGGCTCAAGCTCGGATTCGGCGGCGCAATGATGTATAGCGGCAGCCGCCGGATCAGGCGTCTCGCGGCTACGCTTCCGATAGAAAGCATTGTGCTTGAAACCGACGCGCCGGATATGCCTTCAGGCGCGAGGCGCGACAGCGGGAACCTTCGGACCGAACCCGCCGATATCGCGGGGTATCTTGATGAACTCGCTCTGCTCCGGAACATGCCGCGCGATGAGCTTCTTTCCATCCTCCAGGAGAATTCCCTCGCGGCATTCCCGGGAATGCGTGAGTTTCTCCCGGAGGCTCAGAAGAACTGAAACGCCATATAGAGTTACACTCACGTTCTAATACTTTGACCTGCAAAGCCTTAAGGAAAATGACCCAGTATACGAAAAATAACAGCGCGCTTGTCGCCGTCATCGGTCTTGATCAGCCCGGTATTGTTGCCACCGTTTCTTCTGCCCTTACCCGCCTGGGCTGCAATATTGAAGAAATGACCCAGTCCACGCTGCACGACCAGTTTTCGGGCATTTATCTGCTGAATAAGCCTGAAGGCCTGTCCAACGAGACGCTCAACGAGGAAATCAGCAAGGCGCTCGAAGCCCGCAAATTCCACCTCTCCCTTGTGATCCGCGACTTTGAAGAACTGCCGAAGGATTCCGTGCCGGAGTCCGAATCCTACGTGGTGACGATCTGGGGCAAAGACGGCAACGACATCGTGTCGACCTTCTCCCGCATCATGAGCGAGCAGCGCGTGAACATTCACGATCTGCGCGCGAAGCCGCTCGGTGAAGGCGAGTCCGTTCAGATTTTTGAAGTGAGCGTGCCGAAGGCGGTTGACGCCCGCGCGCTGCACCGCGTGATGTCGGAACGCGCCAAGGCGATGGGCCTCTCGCTCACGATGCAGCATCACCTCATCTTTGATGCGATGCATCACATCGAAATTCATTAATTCCATTTCGGCTGCAAGAGCGGCAGAAGACTCTTTTAGGGTGAAAAACAACAATGATTTCTGAAAACGAGATCCTTTCCACCATCAACATGACCCGGGCCGAGCACCTTGACGTGCGTACGGTGACGCTCGGTGTCAGCCTGTTCGACTGCGCAAGCACCGACTACGACACGTTTGCCTATCGTCTCCGCGCGAAGATCAGCAAGTATGCGAAGCGCCTCGTTGAGACCTGCAACATGGTCGGCGACCGCTACGGCATTCCGGTCGTGAACAAGCGTATTTCGGTTTCTCCGATCGGTACGGTCTGCTCCTCCTTCACGCGTGATCAGCTCGCCGCGGTCTGCCGCGAGCTTGACGCCGCAGCGAAGGAAGTCGGCGTTGACTTCGTGGGCGGTTTCGGCGCTCTCGTTGAGAAGGGCATCACCCCTGGTGAGCGTAACCTGATCGACTCGCTGCCTGAGGCCCTCGCGACCACGGACCGTGTCTGCTCTTCGATCAACGTGGGCAGCACGAAGGCCGGTATCAACATGGACGCGGTTGCCCTGATGGGTCAGAGCGTGCTTGACGTCGCCCAGGCGACCTCGGACCGCGACGGTATCGGTGCGGCGAAGCTCGTTGTCTTCTGCAACATTCCTCAGGACGTGCCCTTCATGGCCGGCGCCTACCTCGGTGTCGGTGAGCCTGACGTGGTGATCGACGTCGGCGTTTCCGGCCCGGGCGTTGTGAAGAAGGCTCTGGACCGTCTGATCGAAGAGAAGAACAACGGCCGCCATATCACGGTGGACGATGTTGCCGAAACGATCAAGTTCACGGCCTTCAAGGTGACGCGCGTCGGTGAAATCATCGGCCGCGATGTGGCGAAGGAACTCGGCATCCCGTTCGGTGTGGCGGATCTGTCGCTCGCGCCGACCCCGGCGATCGGCGACTCCGTCGGTGAAATCTTCCAGGCTCTCGGCCTCTCCTCGATCGGCGCTCCCGGCACGACCGCGATTCTCGCGATGCTGAATGACGCGGTGAAGAAGGGCGGCGTTTTCGCTTCCTCTCACGTCGGCGGCCTCTCCGGCGCCTTCATCCCGGTGTCCGAAGACGCGGCGATCGAAGCCGCTGCCCGCAGCGGCGCGCTCACGTTCGAGAAGCTCGAAGCGATGACCTCGGTCTGCTCGGTCGGCCTCGACATGATCGCGATCCCGGGTGACACCCCGGCCTCGACGATCGGCGGCATCATCGCTGACGAAGCCGCGATCGGCATGATCAACAACAAGGCAACCGCTGTCCGCGTGATTCCGGTCCCCGGCAAGACGGTGGGCGACGTGGCGGTCTTCGGTGGCCTGCTCGGTGAAGCGGCCGTGATCCGCGTTCCTGGCGGTGACTCCGCGGGCTTCGTGAACCTCGGCGGCCGTATCCCGGCTCCGATTCACAGCCTGAAGAACTAACGGATAAGAGACCGGGATTCTCCCGGTTTTATCCGTGTTCCGGAAGAAGGCCGGGGACTCAGTCCCTGGCCTTTTTTCTTAATTTTTTGAAATTCATCCCCGCATAGGTTCACAATACAAAAGTGGGGTTGCCTCTGCCTGGAGAAGCGGGGGCGGGTTTTGGTTGACTTCGGGTTGGAGAGAAAAATGGGGTCGGAAAGTAAATCGCCGCTGGTGAGAATCGTGGATGACGACGAAGGCGTGAGACAGTCGAGCGCCTTCCTGCTCGGGGCCGCAGGCTACGAGACCGCATGCTACGAAAGCGCTGACGACTTTCTGAAGCATGATGATCCGGCCCGCCCGGGGTGCCTCCTGCTTGACGCCCGAATGCCGGGCATGACGGGGCTTGAGCTTCAGGATCTGCTCGATTCCAAGGGGTTCAGAATTCCGGTGATCTTTGTCACCGGGCATGGCGACGTCGATATGGCGGTGCACGTGCTGAAGCAGGGTGCCGCGGATTTCCTCCAGAAGCCGGTAGACGGCGATCGGCTGATCGCCGTAGTGGCGGCCGCCGTGAAGCGCGACCTCGAGCGGGTTGAGACGGACGAGCGCGATAACGCGGATCGGGCGGCCTTTGAGACGCTCACGGCGCGCGAAAAAGAAGTCGTGAAGCTTGTCGCCGAGGGGCTCCAGAACAAAGAAATCGCCGAGAAACTGAACATCGCTGAGAAGACCGTCAAGGTGCACCGCGGCTCCGCCACCCGGAAACTGAACGTCCGGAATGGCGTCGATATTGCCACGCTGCTACGCCGTATCGGCGTCATGGAATGAACATCGCTGCGGCGTAATCCGCCCGCAGTCTCGCCTAGAATCTGAATTTGTATTAATTTGCAAAACCAGATTCGGGATTTCTACTGATATCAGTACGCCGCCATAGAATGGGCTGTCGCAAGGGGATTCCCGCGCGAGGCCTGTCTGAAGGCGTTTATTCCTCATTAACCGCAGAGAAGATTTGTCCGATGGCACCAGATAACAAGAAAACCGAAGCGCCGGTCAAAGTGAACTGGCAGCTTGCCCGTTCGATGGTGGAGCCGCTCTACGCGGGTCAATGCCTTGAGACAGGTGAACCCCGCATGTCGCACGTAGACGGCATGGCCAGCATTCTGCGGGGCATCCGGGATGATGATGAACTGATTGCCGCAGCTTATCTCTCCTCCGTGCAGGATTACCTGAAGAATCCTGAGGAGTGGATTGAGAAGAGTTTCGGCAGCAAGGTGCTCGAACTCTGCACCGATCTGCAGCGCCTGATGAAGCTTTCCGAACAGGCCCGCTCGAGCAACAAGGAAGCGAACGCGGCGTCGCAGCCCGAGAAGCTGAGAAAGATGCTGCTCGCGATGTGCGGCGACCTCCGGGTCGTGCTCCTGCGCCTCGCGAGCCGTCTGCAGACGCTTCGCTGGTTTGTGATGCACCCGTCGGATGACGCGAAGATTTACGCCGCGGAAACGCTGCAGCTTTACTCACCGCTTGCGAACCGCCTCGGTATCTGGCAGATGAAGTGGGAGCTCGAGGACCTGTCGCTCCGCTTTACGCGCCCTGAGGTCTATCAGGAGATCGTGCGGCACCTCGACGCGAGCCGCGCCGAGCGTCTCGCTTTCGTGCAGCAGGCCGTGACGAAGATCCGGTCGCTGCTTGCCGCGCATCATATCCGGGGCGAGGTCTCCGGCCGCTCGAAGCATATCTACTCGATCTGGCTCAAGATGGAGCGTAAGCACCTGCCGTTTGAACGGCTTTTCGACCTCCGGGCGCTTCGCGTCATCGTGGATACGGTCGAACAGTGCTATGAGGTGCTCTCGATCTTGAATGAAAACTTTACCGCTATTCAGTCGGAGTACGACGACTACATCGCGCACCCGAAGCCGAACGGCTATCGGTCGCTGCACACGGTGGTGAAGGCTTCAAATGGGCTTCCGGTCGAGATCCAGATCCGTACGCGCGAGATGCATGAGTTCGCGGAACTCGGTTTCGCGGCGCACTGGCGCTATAAGGAAGCCGGCAATTCGCTTGGCGTGAATTCCGCTGAGGAGCAGAAAGTCGTCTGGCTCCGTCAGCTGCTCGCGTGGCACTCGGACGTTGAGCCGCCGCGCGCGCCGGGTGTCGAGGATGACCTGATCTACGCGCTTACCCCGATGGGGCGTGTCGTGGAGCTTGCCGCGAACAGCACGCCGGTGGACTTCGCCTATATGGTTCACACGCAGCTCGGCCACCGCTGCCGCGGCGCGAAGGTGAACGGCGCGATCGTGCCGCTCACGCATAAGCTGAAGACCGGCGACACGGTGGAAATCATCGCGGCGAAGTCCGGCGGCCCGTCGCAGGACTGGATGAATCCGGAGCTTGGGTTCGCCGCCATGGCCCGGACCCGCGGCAAGGTGAGAACGTGGTTCAACCAGCTGCACCTCCAGGAGCAGATCGCGCGCGGGCGTGATGAGCTCGATACCGAACTCGCGCGCCTCGGGAAGTCGACTTATAACCTTGAGTCGCTCGCGAAGACGCTTGGCTTTGAGTCCGTGGATGACCTCTGCCTCACAATCGCGAAGGACGAGATTTCGAACCGCGCGATCGAAGCGGTCGTGCTGCCTCAGACACAGAAGAAGGCGGCCGATGAGCCGGTGATCCCGGTGAAACCCGCGCAGCCGCGTGCCCATCACGATAACGGACAGATTCTTGTTGCCGGAGTCGGTTCGCTTCTCACGCAGCTCGCGAAGTGCTGCCACCCGGTGCCGCCTGACGAGATCGTGGGCTTTGTGTCCCGCGGCCGCGGTGTCGTCGTGCACCGCGCTGACTGCCCGAACGTGAAGAACCTGATGGAGCAGTCAAAGGAACGCCTGATTGAGGTCTCCTGGGGTGACGCGCCCGAGGACACTCTCTACCCGATGGAGATCCTCGTTCTCGCCCGCGACCGTATCGGTCTTTTGAAAGACGTGACCGATGTCTTCATCCGCCTGAAGATCAACATCACGAACGTCAACACACAGACCGTGAAGAACGTCGCGCGCCTGAAATTCGGGGTGGAGGTGGCCGGTGCCGCGCTGATGCGGCAGGCCCTGAAGGAGATTCTTGAGGTGAAAGGGGTCATTTCGGCCCATAGAAGCTAGTGAAAACCCCCAAAATAAAATATTTTTAGGGGGAACTCTTGCTTTTTTATTTTGGATCCGTAGAATTCTAATTCTCTCAGGCACGTAGCTCAGCTGGTTAGAGCATCACCTTGACATGGTGGGGGTCGTTGGTTCGAGTCCAATCGTGCCTACCAAATTTTTCTGGGAGTGCTGTGTTGTTAGATTTTTCTCTGATGAATCGAACTACACTGACCATCATCTAAAACCGATGGTGAGTCACACAGCAGTTCTGTTGCTTTAAAAAAGAAAGTGCGGCTCGGGCCGCACTTTTTTTTTATTCTTTGCAGCCCGAGCCGGCGGCCGATATCCTTTACCTGGACGGACCGGCCGGCAGAACCGTCTGACGGGCGGTCAGAGTTGCCGCTCTTCAGGCGGCAAACAGTCTGGGCAAGAAATCTTTTGAAAGAGAAGTCCCTGTCTGAAGGGGTTGAAAAGGGAGTGTCAAATGTTGGAAATTACTTTGCCGGATGGTTCAAAGCGCGAGTTTGAAGGCCCCGTGACAGTGGCGCAGATTGCCGCTTCGATCGGTGCCGGACTCGCCCGTGCGGCGCTTGCCGGCCGCGTGGACGGAAAGCTTGTGGATCTCTCCGAGACTGTGGATCACGACGCCTCTGTCGCGATCATCAGCGGTAAGGATGAGGAAGGTCTTGACATCATTCGCCACTCCACCGCTCACCTGATGGCTCAGGCTGTGAAGCAGCTCTATCCGGAAGCCGAAGTGACGATCGGACCGTCGATCGAAAACGGTTTCTACTATGACTTCTCCTGCAAGAAGCCTTTCACGGAAGAAGATCTCTCGAAGATTGAAAAGCGCATGGACGAGATCGTGGCGGAGAACCTCCCGATCACGCACCGCGAAGTGACGCGCGACGAGGCAATCTCCTTCTTCGATAAGCTCGGCGAGCACTACAAGGTCGAGCTCGTGAAGGCGATTCCGGAAGACCAGAAGATCACGCTTTACACGCAGGGCGATTTCACGGATCTGTGCCGCGGGCCTCACGTGCCGAGCACGGGCGTGCTGAAGGTTCATAAGCTGATGAAGGTAGCCGGCGCGTACTGGCGCGGTGACTCGAAGAACGAGATGCTGCAGCGTATCTACGGCACCGCGTTCGCGACGAAGGATGAGCTGAAGGCTTATCTGCATATGCTGGAGGAGGCCGCCCGCCGCGACCACCGCAAGCTTGGCAAGGACATGGACCTCTTCCACATTCAGGAAGAAGCCCCGGGCATGATTTTCTGGCACGCGAAGGGCTGGGCCCTCTGGCAGGTGATCGAGCAGTACATGCGCAGCATCTACCGCGACAACGGCTACCAGGAAGTGAAGGCACCGCAGCTCCTCGACCGCTCCCTCTGGGAGAAGTCCGGCCACTGGGCGAAGTACCGCTCCAACATGTTTACGACGGAGTCTGAGAACCGCATCTACGCTCTGAAGCCGATGAACTGCCCGGGTCACATCCAGATCTTCAAGAGCGCGCTCCGCTCTTACCGCGATCTGCCGATCCGCTACGGTGAATTCGGTCAGTGCCACCGCAACGAGCCGTCCGGCTCGCTGCACGGCCTGATGCGCGTCCGCGGCTTTACGCAGGACGACGGCCACATCTTCTGCACGGAAGATCAGATTCTCGACGAATGCGTGAATTTCACGGCGATCGTGAAGAAGGTCTATAAGGACTTCGGATTTGACGACATTGAGTACTTCGTCGCGACGCGTCCTGAAATGCGTATCGGTGACGACGCGACCTGGGACAAGGCTGAGAAGGATCTGATGATCGCTCTCGACCGTGCCGGCGTGAAGTACAAGGTGCTGCCGGGTGAAGGCGCTTTCTACGGCCCGAAGGTTGAATATCACCTCCGCGACTGCCTCGGCCGCAGCTGGCAGTGCGGTACGGTTCAGGTTGACTTCCAGATGCCGGGCCGTCTCGGAGCGGAATATGTGGATGCCGATGACCAGAGAAAGGTCCCGGTTATGCTCCATCGTGCTATCCTCGGTTCTCTGGAACGCTGGATTGGCATGCTGCTTGAGAACTACGCCGGAGCCCTTCCGCCGTGGCTCGCACCGACTCAGGTAGCGGTTGCCTCCATTACGGATTCCCAGGCAGACTACGCTCACGAGGTTTATCAGAAACTCTTCAATGCGGGTTATCGAGTAGAAGAGGATTTGCGCAGTGAGAAAATCAACTATAAAATTCGCGAACTTAGTCTGACGAAAGTTCCTTACATCCTGGTTGTGGGTGAGAAGGAAAAGCAGGCAGGTACAGTGGCTGTCCGTGAGCGCGGCGGCCGGAATATCGGTGCTATGAGTTTTGACGACTTTGCTGCGATGCTCGCGGCTCAGGTCGCCGATCACACCAACATTGAGGTTAATAAGTGATAACAAATAGTAGGGATAACCCTGCAAAAGAAGAAAATCGTCATCGTCTGAATCGTGAAATCCGGGTCCCCGAGGTCCGAGTCACGATGCCGGACGGAACCAGCGTCATCATGAACACGTACGACGCTCTTCACAAGGCTGAAGAGCTCGGCGTGGATCTGGTCGAAGTCGCGCCGAAGGCGCGTCCGCCGGTTTGCAAGCTGATTGACTACGGCAAGTTCAAGTACCAGGAACAGAAGCGCGCTCAGGAAGCCAAGGCCAAGCAGAAGGTCACGCAGGTGAAGGAAGTGAAGTTCCGCCCCGCGACCGATGAAAACGATTTTCAGACGAAGATCCGTGCTGTCCGCCGCTTCCTTGAAGGCGGAGATAAGGCTAAAATTACGCTCCGCTATCGCGGCCGCGAAATGGCCCATCAGGAATTCGGCGTGGATCTTATGGACCGCGTGAAGACCGAGCTGGGTGATATCGCTCAGGTTGAGCAGAATCCGAAGCTCGAAGGGCGCCAGATGATCATGGTGCTCGGGCCGAAGCGCAAGAAGTAATCAGACGAAATCGTCCGGGGGAGATGCGTTTCTCTCCTCCGGCATTTCTGACCAGTTTTGCAGTACCTCCGAAACTTCTCCCAACCCGGGAAGTGTCGGAGTTAGAAGAAGTGATTCAAGGGCAGTTCAAGACCATCCAAACTTTTTCCGGAAGGCGCCTTTGAGTCATCAATAAAGAGGAAACGGCAAATGCCGAAGATGAAAACCAAGCGGGCTGCTGCCAAGCGCTTTAAAGTGCGCTCCGGCGGTTCCATCAAGTTTGGCCACTCGACCAAGCGTCACATCCTGTCCCATCGCACGACCAAGAACAAGCGTCACCTGCGCGGCATGGTGACGGTTGCTAAGTGCAATGAGCTCAACGTCAAGCGCATGCTTGCCATCGCTTCCTGATCTGGATAGGAGAATAAAAAGATGCCTCGAGTTAAGCGTGGTGTAACCGCTCGTGCCCGTCATAAGAAGCTGCTCGCCCTGTCGAAGGGCTACAGCCTTCGTGCCAACAATGTGTTCCGTGTGGCCAAGGAAGCCGTCATGCGCGGCGCCCATTACGCCTATCGTGACCGCCGTGCGAAGAAGCGCGTCTTCCGCCGTCTGTGGATTGCCCGTATCAATGCGGCTACCCGTCAGAACGGAATGAACTACAGCGCCTTCATCAACGGCCTTCACAAGGCGAACATCCTCCTTGATCGCAAGGTGCTCGCTGATATGGCTGTGTTTGACAAGGAAGGCTTTGTTGCTCTGGTCGAAAAGGCCAAGGCAGCTCGTGCTTAATTGGTGAATCCACTTGTCAAAGCACAGGAGCGCTGAAGCCTCGGCTGAGGTGCTCCAGCTTTAAAAGGGGCGGGCCAGCAGTACCGGGCCGCCCCTTTTTTCGTTATCTTCTTCTGTATTGCGGGCAAGAAAGCAGACCGCTGCTGCCCACGTTTTCCGTATCGGAATCAAAAAATGGAAGATTTATCCAAACTGATTGAATCCGCCCGGCAGGCTTTCGCTGAAGCGACACAGCCTGCAGCGCTGGAAGATGCCAAGGCGAAATTCCTTGGGAAGTCCGGCACCCTCACGACGATGATGAAGGGTCTGCGGGATCTCGCAGCCGACCAGCGGAAGGCGGCCGGTGCTGAGATCAATGCCGCGAAGCGTGCTGTGGAAGAGGCGCTGAACGCCCGCCGCGAAGCGCTCGCGCAGGCCGCCCTCGAGAAGAAGCTTGCCGAGGAAGCGATCGATGTGACGCTGCCGGGACGTACGTCGCCCGCCGGCGGCATCCACCCCGTGATCCGCACCTGGATGCGGATTGAAGAGATTTTCCGTTCGATCGGTTTCGACGTGGCCTCCGGCCCCGAAATCGAGAACGACTGGTACACGTTCACGGCGCTCAATAACCCGCTCAACCATCCGGCCCGCTCGATGCAGGACACGTTCTACGTCGACATGAAGGATGAGAAGGGGCTGCTGCTGCCGCTGCGTCCGCACACTTCCCCGATGCAGGTCCGCTACTCCCGCACCCACAAGCCGCCGATCAAGGTGATTGCTCCGGGACGTACCTACCGCGTTGACTCCGACGCCACGCACTCCCCGATGTTCCATCAGGTTGAAGGGCTGTGGCTCGGCGAAAACATCAGCTTCGCGGATCTGAAGGGCGTGTACTCCATGTTCCTGCGCCGGTTCTTTGAAACCGACGACCTCATCGTGCGCTTTCGTCCGAGCTACTTCCCGTTCACCGAGCCGTCTGTCGAAGTGGACATGATGTTCACTACCGGCTCCCGAAAGGGCAAGTGGCTTGAGATTTCCGGCGCCGGCGAAGTGCATCCGACCGTGGTCCGCAATTACGGGCTCGATCCCGAGCAGTACTGCGGCTTCGCTTTCGGCTCGGGTCTTGAGCGTCTCACGATGCTGCGTTACGGCATCGACGACCTGCGGCTCTTCTTTGAAGGCGACCTCCGGTTCCTTCGCCAGTTCAACGAGTAATGGGGAAGAAAAATGCTGTTTTCTGAAAGCTGGCTTCGTACGTATGTGAATCCCGCGATTTCGAGCGAGGAGCTCCAGGACGCGCTCACGATGCACGGTCTCGAAGTGGACGAAGCCCGTAAGGCGGCCCCCGATTTCACGGGTGTCGTGATTGCTGAAGTCGTTGAATGCCGCGACCATGAGAATTCCGATCACCTGCATGTCTGCCAGGTGAACGCCGGTACCGGCGAACTGATCCAGATCGTCTGCGGCGCGCCGAACGTCCGCGCGGGCGTGCGTGTGCCCTGCGCGATGGTGGGCGCTGAGCTCCCCGGCGGCTTCAAGATCAAGAAGGCGAAGCTGCGCGGCGTGCCCTCGAACGGCATGCTCTGCTCCGCCCGTGAGCTCGGCGTGTCCGAGGATCATGACGGTCTCTGGCTTCTGCCGGCGGACGCCCCGATTGGCGAAGATATCCGCAAGTACGCTCACCTCGACGACGTCGTGGTGGATCTGAACGTCACGCCGAACCGCGGTGACGCGCTGTCTCTCGCCGGTATCGCGCGTGAAGTCCATGCCGTGACGGGCGCTGAGCTGAAGCTCCCGGAGATTCACGAAGCCGCTGTGACGACTGACGCGTCGCACGACGTGAAGATTGAGGCCTCTGACCTCTGCGCCCGTTATACGAGCCGCGTGATCACGGGGCTGAACGCCAAGGCGAAGACGCCTGAATGGATGGCGGAGCGGCTTGAACGCTGCGGCCAGCTCCCGATTTCGGCTCTCGTCGATATTTCGAACTACGTGCTCCTCGAGCTCGGCCGTCCGACTCACTTCTTTGACCTCGACAAGCTCTCCGGCACCGTGACGGCGCGCTGGGCGAAGGAAGGCGAGAAGATCGAGCTCCTGAACGGCAAGACCGTTGACCTCACGCCTTACTACGGCGTGATCGCGGACGATAACGGCCCGCAGGCGATCGCCGGCATTATGGGCGGCACGGCTGACTCTGTGTCGGATGACACGGTGAACCTCTTCATTGAGTCCGCGTTCTTCCGTCCGTCAGCGATCCAGGGCCGTGCCCGTAAGCTCAACTTCTCGTCCGACTCCTCGTTCCGTTTCGAGCGCGGTGTCGACTATGGCACGACCCGTGAGCACCTCGAGTACATCACGGCGCTCGTTCTCTCGATCTGCGGCACCGACGCCACGCGTGTCGGCCCGGTGAGCGACATTGAGTCCGATCTCCCGGAGCGCCGCGTTGTGAAGTTCCGTGCCGAGCGCTGCCGCAAGCTCGTCGGTGTGGATATTCCGACCGACTTCATGGAGGAGGCCTTCAAGCGTCTTGGTTTCGAGTACACGCGTGACGGCGACCTCTTCACGGTGACCTCCCCCACGTACCGCTTCGATATCGAAATCGAAGAGGACCTCGTGGAAGAAGTGGCCCGTCTCTGGGGATACGACAAGCTGCCGGAAAATCCGCCGCTTGAGCGCGCTGTGATGCTGCCGTCCCGCGAGGACCGCCGCACGCAGCATGACCTGCGTCTGAAGCTCGCGGGCCGCGGCTATCAGGAACTCGTGAACTTCTCGTTCGTGGAAGAGAAGTGGGAGAAGGATTTCGGAGGCGAAGCTGCCCCGATCCGTCTGCTGAACCCGATCGCCTCACAGCTCTCCGTGATGCGTACGCAGCTGATCGGCGGTCTCGTCGATATCCTGCGCTACAACCTGAACCGCAAGGAAGACCGTGTGCGCGTGTTTGAGCTTGGCCGCGTGTTCTTCCAGGATCCGACGATTGAGCCCTCTGACACCTCCGTGAAGGGCGTCCGTCAGCCTGAGCACCTCGCTGGTCTCGCCTACGGCACCGCGGACGCTCCGCAGTGGGGCATCAAGTCCCGCCGCGTGGACTTCTTCGATGTGAAGGGCGACCTCGAACGCCTCGCCTTCCCGCTCACGCTTGATTTTGTTCCGGAAGTCTTCCCGTCGCTTCACCCGGGCCGCAGCGCCGGGGTGTATCTTGACGGAAAACGGATCGGTCTCATCGGCGAATTGCACCCGAGGCTTCAGCAGGCGTATGATCTCCCCCTCTGCCCTGTGGTGTTCGAGATCGATGTAGAGCCGCTGCTCAGCGTGCCGGTTACCGAGCATAAGCCCGTTTCCAAGTTCCAGAAGTCGCTGCGCGATATTTCGCTCGCAGTGCCGGCCTCTGTGACTTCGAAGCAGATCTTCGACGCGGTGCGCGCTGCCCGGAGAACGGATGTGAGGCTTGCCTGTCTCACCGACTTCCGTCTCTTCGACGTGTACCATCCGGAAAATCAGCCTGCCGCCGATAAGTCGATGGCCTTCCGCCTCGTGCTGGAGTCCTTCGGTGAAGAGGCTGTGACTGAAGCCCAGATCGAAGGCGCGACTGAAGCGGTGATCGCTGGACTTGAACCCCTTGGCATTAAACTTCGTGCTTAATTAGGTAACCATTTGAAATGGCTATTGAAGAGAATGATTTTTCCCCCACCGTCGGGACGACGATGACGAAAGCCGATCTGGTCGATATTCTGTTTGACCGGATGGGTCTTTCGAAGCGCGAAGCGAAGCTGCTTGTCGATGTGTTTTTCGACGAGATTCGCTCCCGCCTGGAGCATGGCAGCCCCGTGAAGCTTTCCGGTTTCGGTAACTTCCAGCTGCGCGACAAGCCCCAGCGCCCCGGACGCAACCCGAAGACGGGTGAGGAAATCGCGATCACGGCCCGCCGTGTCGTTACGTTCCACGCATCGGCTAAGCTCCGCGATGCAGTCCTTGCCGGCTTCCCGGCGAAGTCTGCGAATTAAAATCGCTTTGTAATCCGAGTGTTTGAAAGCGGCAGAACCGATAAAACGGTTCTGCCGCTTTTCTTTAAGCCCGTCCTTTTAGCGGTTAGAATCGAGGGGTCTGCTAGAGAAGGAAAAGGGCATGTCAGAGAAAGAAATCGGAGCTTTTCCGCCGATTCCGGAGAAACGCTTTTTCACGATCGGCGAAGCGGCTGAGCTGGTGGGAGTCGCAACTTCGGTCCTCCGGTTCTGGGAGGATGAGTTCAAGCAGCTTTCGCCGGGCCGTCACGGCTCGCGCCGCCGCTATGAGAAGAAAGATATTCTCACGGCGCGTGAGATTCGCTCGCTCCTCTATGACCAGGGCTATACGCTTGCCGGCGCTAAGAAGCATCTGAAGCACCGGAAGACGGCTGTCGCTCAAGCGACTGAAGGAAAGACCTCCGTGAGCCCGAATGTGGTCGAGGAACTCCGGAATATCAGGGATTCCATCAAAAATTTTCTTTTATAAAGATTTTGTGCTATAGTTCATCTCTCTCGGGGTGTGGCGCAGCCTGGTAGCGCACTTGCATGGGGTGCAAGGGGTCGTGAGTTCGAGTCCCACCACCCCGACCAATTCCAGGAAAGGAGACAACGAAAGTTGCCTCCTTTTTCTTTGTATTCGTCTACGACAACTCAATAAAAACAAGAGCTTAAGACACAATACGCGTGTTGTCTTTGTCTCTAATCCTCTCCGTAAGGCGTGTCATTATCTAAGAATCTATGCCACAATCATTACCACAAATGAGCGGGGAAACCTCAATTTCTCCCCAAACATAACGGAATTTTTTGTGGTAATAACCGTATTTTTTATTTAAAAACATTTGATTACGGAGATTGAGCGTTATGCGCGTGGCAAACAGGATGACGGACAAGCGTTTGAAAGCCCTGACGGCTGACGCTTCATGCGGGATTGTCCCCGGGCTTTATGTTGGAGTCCGGAAGCTCAAGGACGGGACATATGCCCGTTATTTCCTGCTTCGGGATCGTGGTTTGAAGCGGGTCTTTACTCTCGGGAAGTATCCCGAAATGTCACTCGCTGAGGCCTTCGAGAAGGGGCTCAGATGGAGGAAACTGATAGCGGAAGGGATTGACCCATCTGAGCAGGAGAAAGCGGCCAGAGACGCGCTACGCCCATCCCCGGCACCTCAAAAAGAGGAGGACGCACTAACCTTTGAAAAACTTATCTGGAAGTGGATTGAGTTCAACACAAAGAGGGGGAGGTGGAAAAACGCTGAAAAATCCCGCGATCTGGTTTGGGATGGCTTTTTCAGGAATCACATCCCTAAAGAAATCAGAGACTGCCCGGTTGTAGACCTGAAACCTCAGATGTTCTGTGATGCCCTGGGGGAAAAGTGGGGAACCATGATTGACACGCCAGAAAGGATCCTTAGCGACGCTAAAAGAGCGATTGATTGGGCAATACGCTCGGAGATGATCCCGCCGATGGTTAACCCGTGCCAGGTGGTGGACGGGCGTTTAGGGGATTTGCTGCCACTAAATCGACCGGAAGGCGGGCACGAGCCGGCACTGCCGCCGAAACGTATGCCGGCTTTCTTTAAGGCACTTATGCAGCTTGTCCCGGTTAGTCAGACGGCCCGCTGTCTTGCATTCGCGATCCTTACTTCAGCGCGCAACACAACAGCGCGTGAAGCAACATGGGGGGAAATCCAGCAGGATGATGATGGGAGGTGGCTGCACGTTATTCCTCGTGCCCGCATGAAGGTGAAGAGCGAAAAGATTCCCTTTGACCGCAAAACACCGCTTTGCCCAGAAGCCGTTCAGCTGCTGGAATCAGCCCCACGGGTAGGGAGGTCTCCAGATTCCTATATTTTCCCCAATGTGAACAAGGGGAGAAATTCTCCTTTTTCCCGTGATTCTGTCCGGGCGCTGATTAAGCGCATGCACGACAAACAGAAAAGAATTGACGGGATTGGCTGGGTAGACCCCGACCAGTTCCATGCGAAGACTGGCAAACCCCGTATAGTGACCCTCCACGGGCTCGCGCGGGCAACTTTCAATACCTGGGCCAAGGATGCCAAGGGATACTCCCACAAGCCGTTCTCGCGCGATCTGAGAGAAAGCTGCTTGGATCACCGCAACGAGTCCTACCAGTGCGCGTACGATCGGGAGCAGGCTCTGGGTGATATGCGTGAGGTCTACGATGCTTGGGGAAAATTCTGCATGTCATTGGTTCATGTCGGATAAACTGGCAGCGCTTTAAGCTCCAGCGGTATTACCGACCAAGTGCCGGAGATTTAGCTAAACGATTGGATTAAAAACAGGTCTAGCAGAGGGGCTTTGGCGGAGCGGGGCAAGCAAGAGCATAATCGGGTATGGAGGCCTGATATGGAAAATGTTGAAAAAATCTTTTCCCCTCAGACCCTATCTTGGGCGATTTCTCGTACAAAGCTAGGTGAAAAAGACCTTGAGAAGAAAATCAAGGTTAAAGAGGGGACGATAGGGAAATGGAAGAGCGGGGAGGTTGCCCCCAGCATCTCGCAGGCAAAAAGGCTTGCAGAAAGGGCCTTTATTGCTTTCCCGATGTTGCTTTTGGATACCCCCCCAGCAGACACCATACAAATCCCGGACTTTAGAACGGTTGAAGGGAAGCGTTTGGTGGAAGAAAGTCCCAATCTAAGGGACACTATTGATTACGTTACAGAATGCCAGGACTGGTACCGGGACTATCTAAAAAACGGTTTCAGTGAACCCAATGGTTTTGTTGGGAGCCTTCTCAATTATGACGACCCGGAGGAAGCTGCCAAGTTTATCTCTGAGACACTTTCTATTGCTGATCTGAGAAAAGAAGCGAATAGTCGTGGCGCGTTTATTTCGGCGCTTACTAGAAAAATAGAAGCGCTGGGTATATGTGTAATGCGTAGCGGGATTGTTCGTGTAAATACAAGAAGACCGCTTGATCCTAATGAGTTTCGTGGATTCGCTTTGTCTGACGATTACGCGCCCTTTATTTTCATAAATAGCAAAGACGCTCTCGCGGGACAGGCCTTTTCTTTGGTGCATGAACTTGTCCATATAGGCAAGAATGACTCCGGGGTGTCTGGAGGTGACCGTTTCGTTACAGGTAAAGAGAGTTTTGCCAACCATGTTGCTGGCGCTGTCTTAATTCCCAAGTCTGAACTCCCTGATGAAAATGAGTTTAAAAAGATTCAGGAAGATGATCTGATTAGAAAGATTGATCAGTTGTCTCGGAAGTTAAAAGTCAGCTCGTGGGCAGTGCTGACTAGGGCGAGGGTGCTGAGGAGAATTTCTGAGGCACAGTATCGGACGGCGTTAAGCCAGATAAAGGAGCAGGGGCGGATGCAGCCGAAAGCAAGTGGATCCGCTGACTATTACAAGTCCAGAGGTGCGGCATTGGGGCGGAATTTTTCTCGAGCCCTGATAAGTTCTGTTAAGTCTGGGGCTCTTCTTTATCGCGATATGTGGCAATTATCGGGGATAAAGCCAAAATCCATCGATAAATATGCAAAAGAAATTGCCTTTACTGGAGCATAAAAATGGCTTTTATCCTTGACACCAACATTTTCCTCCAAGCCAAGAATAAAGACTACCCATTTACTTATTTCCCCGGGTTTTGGGAATGGCTTGATTCTGGATTTAAAACGAGGCAGTTTCTTCTTCTTTCGTCGGTCTATAAAGAGGTATCTGGAGGAGACGATGAGGTATCGGATTGGATAAAGAGCAGAAAGCAATATGTAATTAAAGAAGAAAAGGCAAAAAATTACATGATAAACCATAAGAAGATCGTGAACTTTCTTAATGGCAAAGGGTTCACACATATGAATGATTTTTTACAGAAGGCAGATGGGAGCTTAATTGCTTATGCAATGACCAGCGGGGATATGGTCATAACGCACGAACTCCCTAGGCCCGATTCTAAGAAGCATCCTAAGATTCCTGATGTATGCAATCAGTTTGGGGTTAAATGGAAGGGGCTGCTTTATCTTTTTGCCAATTCAACCCCAAAACCGATTTTCACACTCTCATCACCTTATCCTTGAAGCCCGTAGGCCCTCTTCTGGCGGGTAAGAGGGCTGTGGTTTTGATGCGCTTAGTGTTGCGCCACCAGGTACCTATAGCACGGCAAATCCTTTACGGCCATGTCGTGGTGGTCGAGGATCTTTTCGACCTCATTCATGTTTGCCTCGTTCATCATTTCGTAGAAGCGCGGCGCCTCTGGAGACTGGACAGCAACGAGGATCTGATAGACAAGGTCAAGCTGCCTGCGGAAGAGATATTTTTTGTAGTAGACGAGGGTTCTGATACGTTCCATCTCGTCTCTTGAGAGCGTGATGCAGTTTTTATCTACGAGCGCGGGGAGCTTTACCTCGCAGGTTGCGATGAAGTCGAGAGCGGTCTGAAGATCCTCGCTTCGGATCTGGTCATACTTTGCGACCTGAAAGCGGGCGTAGGGCGCGCGCCGAGATGGCCTTGCGGATCTGCAGTTGCTCCGCGGGGGCGAGGGTGGCTGCTGAGTAGCTCCCGGTCTTGCGGATGGGGTCGAGTTTCACGACCCCATGCACGAGACAACAAAAAAGCCGCTTTCAACAGTCGGCGGCTTGCTATTGCTCGCCGTATAGCTCGGGACGCCAATCCCGCGTCCGGAATCCGGACAGGGAAAATATACCATATTGAAGATATTGCTGTTGAGCTTTACGCGGCTCCCCCAAACTCACGCTGAGACTCCCGTACCGACGGATTTCACCCACTTCCTGATATCGTCTACCTTGAACCTCGTGCACTTTGGGCTGAGGCGCACGGGCCGAGGGAACGAGGGATCTTCCTTCACCTTTTTCCACACGGTGCTTTCCCCAATCGAGAGCATGGCCGCGGCTTCTTTCACATCCACCATCAGTAGCCCCAGCGGGGGGATTGTTCTGTCACGCTTCCTCATTTCTCGCTCTCCTGTTCATCTATTGCTTTATCTATAGCGGCCAAAGCTTCCTCCCCGTATCCGGACACAAAAAGCTTGATTGCTTTTGAGATTTCTCCGGCTCCAGGACCGCAGATCGCATTAGCGTTTTCACGAGTCATTCTGTATTCCTCACGGTAAAGATCGCGCGAGCCTATCGGGTAGTTATGCTCCAGGAGCCATATCAGATACCAGCGCGCCTTTTTCAGGTCATCAACCGCATTTCCCTTATATGGGGCGCGCATGAGGTACTTCACGACATTCCCAGTGAAGAAGTCGAAAGCCCGGACACAGTCCCACGCTTCGACTTTGGATCCTTTGTAGTGACTCGGATGATTGATCTTGTCTTCTGCCATGGCTTACCTCATCTGAAAGTTGTGAGCCGCGTCGATCTCCTGCACAAGCGGGACCAGTTGATCGATGGCGGACGCGACATCAGCCCAGACCGCGACACCAGTCTCCACGTACTCGCTCAGGGCGTTCTTTAAGAGGGAATGCGCACATTCCAAACGGTTCTGAAGATTGACGGTGAGTACGTCGTCTTGGATAAAGAAGTCGATCGGATGAGAGTTCCTGATTACTTCCTCCAGGGACCGCGTCAGGAAAGTGCGCTCGCTCTTCCTGAACTGCCCCCGCAGGCGATAGATCATCAGAAGCGGGGAAAGAATCGTCTTTGCTTCGAATTCGGTCATCACTGATCCCCTCTTCAGAAATCGATGCTTTCGTCAGGAAGATCGCCGGCAGGAGCGGCCGGCCCCGGACGATTCACGTTTGTCGGGCGACGGTACTCAGTCGCTGGGCGACTATCTGCCGCTTCCGTAGCGCCGGATGCCGGTCTGGCGCCAAGCTGCAGAGACTCACAGACAATCTCTGTCACATACCGCTCGATGCTGTCCTTCTTCCCGACATACTTATGGGTGCGGAGGCGTCCTTCGATGTAGACCTCAGAGCCCTTCTTGAGATACTGCTGGGCGACTTCAGCCTGACGCCCAAAAATCACCACGTTGTGCCAGTCGGTCTCTTCCTTCCTTTCCCCAGACCGGTCCTTGAACTTTCTGGACGTAGCCACAGCCAGGTGACAGATTTGAGTGCCACCGTCGGCGGGAATGAAACTCTCGGGATCCTTTCCGAGTCTGCCGAGGAGGATCGCTTTATTTACGGATGCCATTTGTCGTTCCTTCAGTGTCGGTATCAAAAAAATTTTTAAGTCGCTCAGCGAGTCGCTGATCTTCCTTGGTGAGCAGCTCCGGATCCTTTGCCACAAAGATCAGGTACCACTCGAAGAAGATGAGCCGGACCTCTTCTGGCGTGAGCGTCAATCCTTTTTTCACGGAATTTTCCTTTTCTGCTTGTCCCCCACCCGGGAAGGGGCAGGGGAGTTGTGTGTTGTGGGGTTAGGCTTCGGCTTCAGCGCTCAGGTCATGGGAGGATCCTTCGGCAAGCTTCGCGAGTTCAGCCATGGTCTTGTCCACAAGCTCTAGAAATTCGACGCATTTCTTCTCGGCGTCACGGAGCTCCTCTTCAGTGGGGGTGTACCGGACGATGAAAAGCTGGAGCGGCTCGAAGTCCCCGATCAGTCTCGGGTCGTAGTCCACGAAATCCACCCACTTACGACCCGTGCAAAGGCACTGGATAAGCATCTGGGGCTTGTAGCAGTCAGGGACGACACCGGCCTTTACTCGCGAGATGTGGACCAAAGTGGTCGGGCACTTGATTTCGACCAGTCCTTCCGTCCCGACAAGGCCGTCAGGGCTGGCGCCGAGACCGGGGATAGTGGGGTGAGGTACAAACGGAGATTCCGAGACGATCTGCGATGTCTGGATCTCGTAGAGCCCTCTCGCCTCATCTTCGTGATCGATCCCCCACTGCATAGCGGGCGTGGTCGGATGAGCGACTGCCTGACCGGTGACTCTCTCCGTCACGATCTCATCCAGCATCTCTTGATATGCGGCATAGGGCTTACCAGTCTTGGTCCGCAGGATGATGGCCGCGGCTCTGGAAGCCGTAAGCTTCCCAATGCGGGCCTGATACCACTCAGGGGTCCTCTGGAAAAGGTTAGACATAGGCTTCCTCCTCGCGTGCGGAATCGGCATCAGCTGCCATGCTCTTCAAAAAGTCCTGCAGACCGGTCTTGTTCAGCGCTTTCTTTTCGGAAGCGGGGAGCTGCTTCCACTCTGCCGTGTAGGCAGTCAGCCCCTTTCGGGCGATGTCCTCCAGGCGGGTCCGTTCAGCGGAGGTGATCTCAAATGCCGGCTCTTCATTTCTGGGAGCTGGGGCTTCTGACTTTGCGGTGACTTCTCCAGTGGCGTTCCCGTCATCATCGTCATCGGTAGCGATACCGAGGAAGGACGAGATCGCATAGCGCTTCGCGTAGGTCATCGCCGATCCAACCGCCTGGGCCGCGATTCCTTTCACGACGAAAGGCATCACGATGGCATTGGACTTCATGGAGAGCCCGGACCGATGGCGAAGGACGACCGAAGCCGCGACTGAGCTGTTGGAAGGCTGGGTAATCTCCCAGCTGAGAAAAATCCCGTGCTTGGTCAATGCGGGGCGGACGGCAACCAGAATCGCTCCGAGATCGGCATATCGGGAGTGATATGCGGGATTGATGCAGTTCTTGCGGACCGGGAGGAATTCCGCCTGAGCTTTGGCGAGATCCTCAAAAAACTGAGCTCTTGCCAGAGCGGGATCAAAAGCAGGCGCAGATGTTGGGGAGGGGGTCTCCTCTACGGTGGATGTGATGGACTCTTCAGTCCCGAGTTCGTCGGCAGTAATTTCAATGGCGTCCATTTGCGTTGTCCTTAGAGGAAGTGGATATCGAGGATCCCGAAGAAGGCGAGAAGCGCGGCAGTGATCACGAAGATCGAGAGGAACGTGACAGTGGCTTCGAAGATCCATCCGAGGATCTCTTTAGCCGTGTCCTCTTCGACAGCGAGCTTCTCGGTCGCTTCCCGCTCGCGGCGGTCGGCTTCGTACTGGTCCATGATTCCCTCCTTATTCCGTGTCCCGGCAGCACACGACTTTCACGTTCTCGATGCCGTACCGGTCTTCGACCATCAGCTGGATCATCTGGCTGTCCTCGGCGAAGCCCGGCTTCACCGCTACCTGCATCCCTGGGCGCATATACCCGCGGGCGAAGCGGATCAGTCCCGCTTCGGTCATAGGGCTCTTGCGGGTGACAGTCTCCTGGTGATTTCCAAAAGTGCTGGAGTACATACGGACTTGGTAGGTGTACATGAGGGCTCCTTAATATGTAGCTAAAGTATTTGCATTGATGTAATCATAGCTACAAATAAAAGTAAGTCAAGGCTGTTTGCTTTGAAGTTTAAGCTACATTAAAAATATTTGATGCATATCAAACTCAAGGCAACAAAAAAGCCCGCGTGTTTCGCGGGCTTTAGAAATGAGCTGGGTTTTTTAGAAAGGACCGCTGCCTGAGCGGTCTATAACTCTGCCAATTAAATAAAAGCGATCAATATCCGAAGCTGGGATTTCCTCGTCAGTCAAAGCTGTGTTTTCAGATCTGACCAAGATCCCCCCATCAAGTTTTGTGTAAAGGCGCTTAACGCGGACCTCGTCGCCATAGCAAAAAGCGTAAATTTTCCCCGAAACAATAGGGCGAGGGGAACAATCGCACAAAATTGTGTCTTTGTCGTAAAGAATAGGGACCATACTGTCGCCGTGGACTTTCAGGCGGCGGCAAAACTGAGGGGAAACGCCGTGCTCTGTAAACCATTCTTTTCTATAAAAAGACGGTTTCGCTTCGGTCGCCTCTTCAAAGCTAGGGGCATATGAGCTTCCCGCCCCACATCTGACTTCATATTCCGGGATAGACACAAGCCCCTCGGCTAAAGCGCCAGAGGCGGCAGGGATTATTGTTGAGGAATGGGGGTTACCTAGGCCGGTAGTTAGCCAGGTCACGCTCACTCCTAAAAACTGAGCAGCCTTCAGCGCATTGATTGAACTTAACTCTTTTGTTCTTCCATTGAACCAGTTTGATACTGACGGGTGAGAAATCCCGCAGAAACGGGCTAATTCAATTTTTGTTTTACCTGATGCCGCAAGAGCTTCAGAAAGTCTGTCTTTAAGAGTCGTCTCCATAGTTTCCTCCGTAGCCTAGTCTACAAGGGTGTAAGCGAACTTGCCTTTCTAACATATGTAGTTATAATTCCATTATTAATTAAATTTAACTACATAAAGGAAGCTATTGATGAATAGAGACCGGCGTTTAGACCCAAAAAGATCGTCCGCCATCGTTGAGTGTCTTGGCGGCTCGGTTGCTGTCGGGAAAATTTTTGGTATCCGCTCTCAATCTGTTTCACGTTGGAAAAAGGTCGGAATACCTGAAAATCGCCTTCAGTTTATCCAGATGAAGTTCCCAGAAGCCCCTGCAGTCATCGCTTCGATGGACTATCAACCTTGGGTCGGCAGATCCTAAGGGAGAATCATGTCTCAGTGGCTGGGAGTGACCGCTACCCGAAAGGCGTGGGAGGCAAAAGTCAAGACATCTACCCAACGGTTGATGCTTTTAGCGATTGCCAAATACGCAGATGGAGATTGCAAAGCATTCCCGTCTGTCGCGTCGCTATGTGCTGACACATTTTTAAATCCAAAAACAGCTTTTAAGGTCCTTAAAGAGCTAAAGGGGCTTGGCCTAATCACTGTAGAGAAAAGACCGACAAACAACAGGAATCAATACGTAGTATGCGGCGGTACTACCGAAAACGGCACTACCGAAAACGGTACTACCAAAAACGGTACTACCAAAAACGGCACTACCAAAAACGGTACTACCAAAAACGGTACTACCAAAAACGGTACTACCAAAAACGGTACGACGGTTATACCAAAAACGGAACAACCGGTTATACCAAAAACGGTATACGAAGAATATCAAGGAATAAATCAAGAAGAAAAGCAGAGCATTCCTCCCCCCTCGCCTGCGGCGAAGCGGGAGGCACAGACACACCGCTTCTCGCTTTCAGAGATCCCGGATGCTCCGAAAGAGAAAACCAGAGCTCAGGCATTCAAACCTCCGGAGCTCGGTGTCGAGCTCACCGAGTCTGCTTTCAGAGACTGGATGACGGTACGCAAGGCAAAGCACTCACCGCTTACTGAAACCGCGTGGAAGCACTTTAAAGCGCAGGTCCTCAGATCCGAGCTGAGTATCCAGCAGGCGGTAGAGCTTTGTGCGACCAAGGGATGGATTTCTATCAACGCCGAGTGGCAAGCGGTTAAGGACTATCAGGCTGAATTCGATTCTCGCTCCAGCAATGACAGGAAGGTCGATTTTGTCATCAAAGCTCTGGGGCTGACTGACAACAGGGAGGAAACTGAAAAATGACAGGCTTCAAGTACGAAGGCTCCGACGTCAAAAAAATCAGTGAGCAGCTTTTGGGGCTGGCCGATCTTCTGGACGGAAGACCCCCATCAGAAAAGGCACTGCTTCTTTGGCTTTCTTGCCTTGAAGATGAAGTCCCCGCATGGGCGGCGATCTCTGCGCTTACCGACTGGCCAAAGAGGCACAGCAAAATGCCGGCACCGGCCGACATCGTGAAGACTGCCCGGGAAATCCGAGAACGCGCTCTGGAGAAAAAGACCCAAGAGGAAGGTGCCAGTGAAATTTCTGTCGCTGAAGTGCGCCCTGCGGATCCTGCCATTGCCCGGGCTGTCGACCGCAGCCTTAAGGCCATCAGGGATCTGGGGGCGCGTCCGAAAGATTTTTGGGAGTGGGAGGGGATCACCGCGATTGCCGCGGGTCGTCCGCTTTCTGGGATAAAGCGGCGCTACCTCGAGACTCAGTACGGGGAGAAGCTCGGGGATCCTGTCTTCCTCAGATCCATCACGGGCAAAGTCCGGTCGAGGCTTTACCTTGAGGCTCACCTGCCGAAGCCAAGCGATGCCCTGCCCGATGAAATGTGGGAGGCGCAGGCATGATCCCAGCGAGTTTTGTCCTTCATACACTCACGGAGCCAGTCGCCAGGGCAGAGATAGCAGCCGCCAAGGAGAAGGCGGCCAAAGATAAGGCCAAGCGCCGCGAAAAGCAGAAGAAGTACCGGGAGAGAGTCTGCCGGGCGAGAGCTGCGCAAGAGAGGGAAGGAAGGCGCCTTCTCGCCCCGGGGAACGGTATCAAAGGTAAGGATAGGAGTACAGCATGGCATCAGTAAATCGTGTGATCCTTCTGGGGCGCCTGGGGAGAGACCCCAAGACGAGCGATGCGCAGGGGTTGGCAATCTGCCGCCTCGCGCTTGCCACTACCCGCCGCTACAAGGGTCGGGATGGTGAAAAGAAAGAAGAGACCGAGTGGCATAACGTTCTGAGAAAGAAAACGGACACGCGCCATTGCTTTACCAGTACTGAAAAAGAAAAAGGAGAGATTCATGGTTTACAGCTTTAGCTTCCACGTTCCCGGGAAACCGAGAGGAGCAGCGCGTCCACGCTTTACCCGTCAGGGCCATGCATACACTTTGCGAGAGGATCAGATCTATCGGGCACTGGTGACCGCGAAAGCCCGGAAAGCTATTCGGTCAACGAGATACTCAGGAGAAACCGCTCAGAACTTTCGGGTTGATATCGGCGTGTTCTTTAAGATCCCTTCAAGCTGGACGAAAGCAAAGAAAGCAGCGGCGCTCCGGCAAGAGATTTCTCCCGGGCAACCAGACGCCGATAATGTCGCCAAAATCGTCTTAGACAGCCTCAACGACATCGCATGGGTGGATGACAGCAAAGTGTCCATCCTGACCGTCAGGAAGCAGTACAGCGACGCCTATGAGGGTATCCGGGTATGGGTGGAGGCAGAACCGACAGACAGGAGAGAAGCGTGATCGATCAGGAACTCGATTTCCGGCTCACTAACTGGGCCAGATACTACAGAGACAGGCCTAAGGTCCATGTTCCTATGCTGGCGAAACTGATTGCTCTCTTAGGAGCACCGGAGGATTTTTATCAGGATGATTCAAAAAGCTATGACCCGATAGACCCTGCCGATGCTGCACTGGTAGAAAAAGCTCTCTGTTCGCCGCTTTATCCAGAAAAATACCGCCTCATGATGTGCGTGCTTTACCTTAGGCCGGGAATCCGCGTAAAAAGGCTGGGAAGGGCTTTGGGATTAAACAGGCATAGTTTTTGTGAGGAGACTCGACGCGCGAGCGTGATGCTCAAGAACATCCTCGATTTTTACTCCAGAGATAAAACTGTTGATTTCAAAGAGGATAAGGCGTAAACTATGAAATATCAGTAAGCGAAAGACGCCAGTTTCATATTTAGGGGTGGCCGATGGCCATCCTTTTTGCACCCGCGAGAAACGTAAGCCCGATGATTCCAAGATCACCGGGTTATTTTTTATGCCGGGCTGGTTTGCCCTTGAGTTTGCTTGGATTCTCTTATGCCTCTTCTCCATATTTGCGCTTACCCAGGCTGCCATACGCCAGTGCCTCTGGGCGTTCGGTACTGCCGGCGGCATGAGGAGAAGGGCGAGAAGCGCGATGCCAGGCTGAAGGCCGCGAGGGACAAGCGGAGAACCGAGAGGGCTGGCTCTTCCACCGAGCGGGGCTACGGCTACTCGTGGCAGAAACGACGGACGGCATTCCTGCGCGGGCATCCGCTGTGCGAGGAATGCAGGAAGCGCGGACGTATCACGCCAGCGACAGACGTTGACCACATCCGGCCGCACAAAGGCGATCCGGAGCTTTTCTGGGATTGGGACAATCTGCAGGCCCTGTGCCACGAATGCCACAGCAAGAAGACGGCCAGAGAGGATGGAGGGTTTGGTAATGGCATCAGGCGCGGATCAGGAAGACCTTGAACGAAAATTCCGGGACTATATGCAGTCCTTTGCCGAAAAGGGACACCTGGCCTGCCCGGTTTGCGGCGAGCTCGCCTGGGAGTACGACAGCTCTTCCCTCGCGACGGCGAACCGGATAGCGCTGCGGTGCATCCACCACGATGGCCTCGCACCAAACCACCCCCCGGGGTCGAAAAGTAACGGGCGAAGGCCTCTAGACCGCGCCCTTAGCCAATTTTTTGCACGTGCTTTTCAAGTTTGAACTATGCCGAGACCTAAAAAATCCGATGCTGAGAAGGCCGCCAGGGGCACGCTGCAGAAATGCCGCATGAACGTCAGGACGATCCCGGTGGCCAAGGACCGGCTGAGCGAAGAGCCGCCGGTGGGAGTGCCGGGGGACGCGAAGGAAGCGTGGGCTCTGGCTGTCAAAAACGCCCCGGAAGGCCGCCTGTCGGTGGTTGACGGGCCAGCGCTGGAGCAATGGTGCCGCACGTACGCCCTGTGGCGGAAGATGGCCAAGGCGGTTGAGCACGGTGCGCTCTACGGCGTCGACGAGAAGTCTGGCGGCAGGAAGCTGAGCCCGGAGTTCACGGCCATGCAGGCCCTTCTGGCGTCCTTGATCAAGCTGGAGAAGGAATTAGGGTTCACGCCGGTCGCCCGCGCGCACGCGCCCGCGGACGCAGCGCCGGAAAAGGATGGAGATTTTGCGGACTTCACCTCGTAAATATTGCGCGATTGCCCGGGATTACGGCGAGCGTGTGCTGAATGGCGAACTTCCGGCCTGCGAGTTCGTAAAGCTGGCTGTTCGCCGGCAAAACCGCGATCTTGAGCGGTATTCCGGGGTGAAATCGGCCTACTACTTCGATGAAAAGGAAGCCTCTCTTGTTTGCCGTTTCATCGAATTGCTTCCGCACACGAAGGGACAGCTCGCCGGGCAAAAAATCAGGCTCGAGCCGTGGCAGGTTTGGATTTTGACCACAATTTTTGGCTGGAGGCGCAGAGCAGACGGCGGGAGACGGTTTCGCCGTGTTTACATTGAGGTCCCCAGGGGCAACGGAAAGAGCTGCCTGTCATCTGGCGTTGCGCTCTACTGCCTGCTGGCTGATCATGAGCCGGGCGCCGAGGTTTATTCTTTCGCCACAACCAGAGACCAGGCCGGCATTGTTTTCGGCGACGCTAAGCGCATGGCGCAGCAGACTCCGTCCCTTTGCAAGCATTTTGGCCTTGAAATACTGGCGCACTCGCTTTATGTCGAGTCGACGAACAGCACTTTTCAGGCCAAATCGGCCGAAGGGAGCACGCTGGACGGCTTGAATACCCATTTGGCCATCATCGACGAGCTCCACGCCCACAAGACCAGAGCCGTTTATGACGTTGTCGAGACCAGTCTTGGCAAGCGCAAAAACAGCCTGATGTGGGTCATTACGACCGCCGGTTTCGATACTTCCGGCATCTGCTACGAGGTCCGGACGATGGTTCGGGAGGTGCTTGAGGGCACGGTGTCCGACGAAACGCAGTTCGGAACCATCTACGGGCTGGACGCCGGAGACGACTGGAAGAGCGTCGAAGCGCTTGAGAAGGCCAATCCCAACTGGGGCGTGTCTGTCATGCCGGAGATGGTCACTTCTTTGCAGAAAAAAGCGGTTGCGCTGCCCTCAGCGGCCGGTAACTTTCAGACGAAGCATCTCGATGTCTGGTGCTCTGCCGCGTCCTCCTGGATGAACATGCCGGAATGGCAGAAAGGCGGCGATTTCTCGCTGCGGAGAGAGGATTTCGAGGGCAAGGACTGCTACATCGGGCTGGACCTCGGGTCGAAAAGCGATATGACGGCGAAGGTGCTGTTGTTTCCCCAGGAGGGCGAGGACGGCAAGCCCCGCTACACGGTTTTTTCGGACTTCTATCTGCCCCGCAACGCGGTTCAGAATTCGGTCAACTCGCAGTATCAGGGCTGGGCCGATCAGGGCCAGATTCACGTGACCGAAGGGGCCATGACTGATTACAACGTGGTCGAAGAGGATATCCGGGACGATCTCTCCCGGTACAACGTTCTCGGCATTGTCTACGACCCGTGGCACGCCACGCAGCTGATCAACGACCTGGATGACTCCGGGGCGCCCCTGGTGGAGTGCTCTGTCGTCGTCGCAAACGTGTCGAGCCCGATGAAGTCGCTTGAGGCCCTTGTGCTCGACCACAGGCTCGCGCATGAGGCAAATCCGGTCATGGACTGGATGATGAGCAACGTGGTGGCGAGGGTAGACGCAAAAGACAATATTTTCCCGCGTAAGGAGCGCTACGAGCAGAAGATCGACGGGCCGGTTGCTTTGATCCTCGCGCTTTTTGGCGCGGAGTCTGGCGACGACGAGTATGCGGATTTTGAAGGTTCTCCCTCGGGCACATTTTTGAGCTGGTAATTACATCTATGTTTCTACAGCGATTGATCAACTGGGTTGCCTCGTGGGGCGGGCCCCTGGGGACGGCTTCAGGCCAGCAGATACCCCTTCCGACGTCCCCGATCATAGACAACACGAAGCCTGTGCCGGCCGATGCCGCGCTGCAGATTTCTACCGTCTACGCCTGCGTTGAACTGCTTTCGAGCACGATCAGCTCTCTCCCGGTCTGCGTGTACCGCCGGCTTCCTTCCGGCGGCCGGGAGCCGTTCAGGGCTTCTCCGCTCTGGTTTCTGCTGCACGACAGGCCCAACAAATGGATGACGCCAGCCGACTTCATCAGCACGATGTGCATGAACCGGCTTCTGCGAGGCAACGCCTACGCCCAGATCGTCTGGGGCGCGGGAGACGAGCCTGTGGCCCTTATCCCGCTCGCCGCGGACCAGATGGAGACTTCCGTTGTGGCCGGCGGCATGGTCTTCGTGTACACGCAGGACGGTGTTAGGACCATTCTCGCTCCTGAAAGCGTGATCCACTGGAAGGGACTCGGGAACGGCTATATCGGGCTTGCGAAGCTTGCCTTCATGCGCTCGTCCATGAACGAGAGCATCCGCGCGCAGGAAAACGCCAACAACCTCTTCGGAAAGGGATCGAAGCCAACCGGCGTCCTGCAGACGGACTCCAGGCTGAACCCCGAGCAGATGGCGATGCTGATTCAGCGCTTCGGGGAGCAGATGTCGAATCCCACGGGCGGACTTCTGATCGCGGATCGCGGCCTTAAGTACGCTCAGCTGAGCCTGAATCCTGCGGACGCACAGCTACTTGAGACGAGGCGGTTCTCGGTTGAGGAGATCTGTCGCTGGTTCGGCGTTCCAGCGGTGATTGTCGGGTCGTCCGGACAGAGCACCTGGGGCTCCGGGATCGAACAGCTGGTGGACGGATTCCACAAATTCACGATCAATCCGCTCCTGACTCAGCTTGAACAGGCTTTTTCTAAGCGCCTGATACCAACGGGCGACGAGGAAACAGAGATCGAATTCAAGACGGACGCCTTCCTGCGCGGGTCGTCCGAATCCCGGGCCAAATACTACACGACGATGGTCGAGGGCGGTCTGATGACGAGAAACGAGGCCCGCGAGCAGGAGAATCTGCCGCCAGAAAAAGGCTGCGATGTGCTCACGACCATGAGCAATTACGTCCCGGTTGATCAGCTGGGAAAGAACCCGGACGCGACTACGGGAGCCAGTAAAAATGGAATTTAAGGATTTTGACATCAAAGCGGCCGAGATGAAGCTGGACGCAGACAAGCGCCTCTTCACCGGATACGCGTCGACTTTCGGCAACACGGACAGCTACGGGGACACGATTCTCCCGGGAGCGTACAAGTCCGTGATCGCTGGCGGCCAGATGCCCGTGATGTTTTACGGACACGACTGGTCGAGCATCCCGATCGGCAAGTGGCTCACGATGCAGGAGGACGAAAAAGGCCTGCTTGTGACCGGCCAGCTCACCCGGGGGAGCGCCAAGGCGGACGAAGTGCTTGCCGCGCTCAAAGACGGCTCCGTTTCCGGCCTTTCGATCGGCTTTTCGGTTGACAAAGGCGACTACGAAGAGAAGACGGACAGCGCATACGGCCGCACGATCAAGAACATCTCCCGGCTCTACGAGATTTCCGTTGTCGCTCTGCCCGCCGACAACTACGCCCGGGTGACCGAAGTCCGGGCCGAGGACATCGCAGGCATTAAAACAATTCGCGAGCTTGAGGATTTCCTGAGGGATTCAGGCCGGTTCTCGCGCTCGGCAGTGCAGGGCCTTATCGCCCGGTGCAAAACGCTTTTTAAGGCTCAGCGGGATGCCGAGGCCGAGGAAAAAGCGGCTCAGGAACTGCTCAAGAAGCTGAAAAACTTCGAGCAGTCACTTTAATTCTCAAGGAAAAATCATGGAACTTAAGGAAATTTCTGACGCCCTCGACCGGATCGAAGGCAAGATGAAGGATACCTCCGAGGCAAACAAGGCTGAGCTGAAGCGTCTGGGCGACGAGCAGGTGAAACTCTCCCGCCAGCTGATCGAAGTGCAGCAGAACGCCGTCAAGGCTATGGCTCCCAAGGCTGAAGCGAAGTCTGTTGGCGCTCAGGTTGCTGAATCCGGCGCTCTGAAGGCTTTTGCTGAAGGTTCTGCCACCAAGGCCCGTATGGAAGTGGCTGAGGTGAAGGAATCTGCTGGGAATCCGATTACGACCCCGACCGGCGGTGTTGTTCCCGCCTATCGTCGTCCTGGCGTTCTGACCGGTGCCTTCCGCCCGTTCACGATTGAGACTCTTTTCCCGACCATCCCGGTTGCCAGCAACGCTTACGAGTACGTGAAGGAAAAGGACGACGGTTTTGTGAATGGTGCCGCGTTCATTGCTGAAGGCACTCAGAAGCCGTTTGGCTCCACCGGCTTTGAGCTGGTTTCCGGTACGGTGAAGACGATTGCTCACCTTGCCCGTATTTCGAAGCAGCTGATGGAAGACGCGCCGGCTCTTGAGGCGTACATCAACCAGCGCATTGTCTACGGCGTGGATCTTGCTGTTGAAGACCAGATTACGAAGGGTGACGGCCTCGGTCAGAACCTGTCCGGTATCTTCAATACCGGCAATTACACCGCTCACGGTGCCACGCTCGCTGATCTCGGCACCAAGAATGCGTCGCTTCTGGATCTGATCCTCTTCGCGAAGACCAAGATCGAGCAGGCGTACTACCGTCCGTCCGCGATTCTGCTGAATCCGCTGAACTGGTCCCGTCTCCAGATGCTGAAGAACGCCAATGGCGACTACTACCTTGGTCACCCGGCTACCGTGGCTCCGGCTGAACTCTGGGGTCTGCCGGTCATCACGACTCAGGCCGTCGCGGTCGACCAGTTCATGGTCGGTGACTTTACGGCCGCCGGCACCGTCTGGGCGCGTCAGGGTCTCACGGTTGAGCTCTTCGAGCAGGATAGCGACAACGTCCAGAAGAACCTGATTACTATCCGCGCCGAACGCCGTCTGGGCTTTGGTATTGAGCGTCCGGCCGCTCTCTGCGGCGGTGCTCTGACCGTCCCGGCCGAGTGATCCCTGTAGCTGACTGACGAACGCCCTGGAGGCTAATAACTTCCGGGGCGTTTTTCTATGGAAAAAGAGATTGTTTTGAAAAAGGATGCGCTGACACCGGTTGGATTCGTGAAAACCGGCGCGGTGCTTCGTGTGTCTGGCGTTGTCGCTCAGTCTCTGATCAATTCGGGCGCTGCGGAAATCGCGGCTGTTAAACCGAAGACTGAGACGAAAGAAACCGCCAAAACTGCCGCTAAAACGCGGAAAACCACTGCTAAGGCGTCGTAATGGAAGAAACCGGGTTCACTGGAATTGATACCAGCACCGCGGAAAGCGGCGTCACGCTTGAAGAAGCGAAGCGTCATTTCCGCGTGGACCACTCGGAGGACGATTCTCTGATCGCCTCTCTTTGCCTTGCCTGCACCCAGATGGCCGAGCACGAGCTTCAGCGCGGGATTATTACCCGGGACGGCGTCGAAGGCTATGCAACGGACCCTTCGGGCGTTCCGGCGGGTATTCGGGAGTGGATTCTGATCCAGGCCGCTCATTTTTACGAGCATCGAGAGGCCGCCCAGGCTGAAAACCTGATCGAGAACCCGTTCGTCGACCGTCTGTTGGACCCCTATCGCACATGGAGGTAGCCCATGAAACTGCCTCAGATTGGCGAAATGAGAAGGCGGGTTGCGATTTATAACGTTGCGTTCTCTTCTTCGGGGGCTTCGGCGCTTTCAGAAAAGCGAGTATTGATGCTGGAAGCGTGGGCGAAGCACGAAATAGTGGGCGGGCAGAATTACTGGGACTCGGTGAATGTTGAAGAAACCGTGACAGATCGATTCATTATCCGGTACTCAAAGTCACTGCAGACGACCCCTCCAAGTCTGAAACGGATGATTGAGCTTGATTGCGATGGGATTACGTATCGCGTCCGGCGCGTCACTGACATGAATGGGGTGGGGAGATTTACCGCACTTGAATGTGAGGCACTCCATGGATAAAGCATCTGCGCTTGAGTTTTCGGTTCGGTTCCGGAAGCCCTTCCGTTTTGTCGATTTTGACACCAAGGTGCTGAAACGGTCATTCCGAAAGATAGGACAGAAAGTCCAGGGGATGGCCAAGAAGAACGTCAGTACCAGAGGAGTTTCGAAGGCGAATGAATTCCCGGGGATGAGTACGGGGAAACTCAGGAGCTCGATTAAGTACCGGGTGTCCCATTCAGGGTTTTCGGTTGGTGTCGCCAACTATATGACCAACAGCATTCGGGAGCGGGGAGCTTATTACCCCGCCTTTGTGTATTGGGGGCATAGAGCGCCGGGGGCGGACAGGAACGCGCTTCGTAAGCCGGACAGGCGCCAGCAGCACAAAAAGAGGCACGGGGAAAAGGTGGCGGCTCCTCGTAAAAATTGGATTGTTGAGGCGGCCAATCAATACGGGAATGAAGCGTATCAGAAAGATATGGCGGAAATTCTTGATGAGGCACTTAAGCCGGGGATCATATCGGGATGAAGCTTGCGACGATCATTTCAGCTCTTAGAGCTTACTGCCCGAGTTTTGAAGGGCGGGTTGGGGGCGCGGCGGAATACGCGGCCATTGATATTACCAATCTGCCGATGCCTTGCGCCTTTGTTTTGCCGGTATCTGAGATCGGGGAAGACATGGACAGCATGGGGACCGATTACCGACAGCGTGTCAAACAGATCTTTTGTGTTGTTATTTTGGTATCTACGGCTGATCAGGAACGAGGGCAGGATGCTTTTGACGCGATTGAAGATCTGAAGGCTGAGATTTTCAAAGCGATTCTAGGAACCTCAACCGCCGAGACGGATGAGATTGTCTATGAAGGCTATTCAGATCCGGATCTTAATCGGGCCCGGCTGGCGCTTCAGCTGTCTTTCTCTGTTTCTTACGACGTTGTTGACGCAGATACGGGGCATGGGCGGGAGCTTGATGGCTTGCCTGATTTGAAAGGTATTGATTCGAAAATTGATCCAGCCCCGGCGGACTGGGTTGATGCAGTAAGTTTTAAGGTTAATTTAGACAAAAAAGCGGGGTCTTAAATGGCAATTTCGTTTTCAAATATTCCCAGCGGGGTCAGAGTCCCGCTTTTTTATGCTGAGGTTGATAATTCCCAGGCGAATATCGGGTCAAACAACCTGAAAGCGCTTCTGATTGGGCAGAAGGTATCCAGTGGCAAGGCAGAAGACGGAGTCCCGGTTCTGGTTACCGGTGGCAGCCAGGGGAAAGAGCTTTTTGGCCATGGGTCGATGCTGGCGCGGATGAATTCAGCGTTCCGCGAGAATAACAGCGTTGGCGAAGTATGGGCTATTGCTGTCTCCGACCCGGAAGGCGGGAAGAAAGCATCAGGAACCCTCACTTTTTCCGGGACGGTCACGGCGGCGGGAACGGTTTACGTTTACATTGGGGCGGATTGCGTAGCTATTAATATCCCGAACTCCTCAGACGCTGCCGCAGTTGCGAAGGCGGTCACTGCGGGGATTAACGCCAAAACCGATTTGCCGGTAACGGCTGAAGCGTCAGAAGGTGTTGTCACGATCCAGGCAAAGAATACCGGCGCATATGGGAATGACATTGCTCTGCAGTTGAACTTCCAAGGATATGCGGCGGGGGAGGAACTGCCTGAAGGCATTGCGTGCGAAGTTGCCACTCTGTCAGGGGGATCGGGAGAGGTCGATCTGGAGGCCGTTATTACAGCCATGGGGGATGAATCGTATGATTTCATCGCCATGCCATACGCGGATGGAGCTCATATTGCGAGTTTCACCACGGAAATGAATGACAAAACCGGCAGGTGGAGCCCTATCCGGCAGATTTATGGGCATGTGTATACCGCGAAGCGTGATACCGTCAGTAACCTTCAGGCGGTTGGGAAAGGGCTTAATGACCAGCACTTAACGGTGATGGCCGTTGAGCCGAAATGCCCGAGTCTCGCGGTTGAGGTTCTTGGGGCGCTGGTCGGGAGCTGCCTCACGGCTATTCAGAATGATCCGGCGCGTCCGCTTCAGACGCTTGAACTGGTTGGGATTACGCCTTCTCCAATTGGGAAGAGATTTACCCTTACCGAGAAGCAGACACTGCTTACATCGGGAATCGCGACTAGTTATGTCGCGGGTGGGTATGTGAGAATTGAGCGCTGCATTACGACCTATCAGACAAATAGTCTGGGGGACGCTGACACCAGTTATCTTGACAGCAACACACTCCATTCTTTGGCTTACATCATTCGGCGCCTTAAGAGTGTTGTCACGTCTAAGTATCCGCGCTGCAAACTGGCGGATGACGGGACGCATTACGGCCCCGGCCAGGCGATTGTTACGCCTTCTGTAATCAAATCAGAAATTATCGCCATGTATTCCCGCCTGGAGACAGAGGGCATTGTCGAGAACGCGGAAGCATTTGCTGAAAACCTGATTGTTGAGAGAAACGCGTCAGACCCGAATCGGGTAGATGTACTCCTGCCGCCCGATCTTGTGAATCAGCTGCGGATTTTCGCGACACTGGTTCAGTTCCGTCTTCAGTACAACGAATGAGGATTTAGAAAATGGCTAAAGGCATTGCGGGTACGTGTTACCTGAAGGTTGATGGAGAGCAGCTTTCTGTCAGTTCCAATTCGATTTCCATTCAGTCCGCGGAGGTGAAGCGGGAGGCTGTTATGGGGTCTACCGGGCTTGCCGGATATTCGGAAGAAGCGGTTGCCCCGACTATTTCGGGGACATTCAATGTTACGGCGGATTTCCCGCTGAAGAAACTGTTGAATGGGACGGAGTTCACTGTCACCGCGGAACTGGTGACAGGGAAGGTTTACACGCTTTCTGACGCTTTTGTTTCCGGTGATGTGAGCTACAAAACCGGAGAAGGCACAATTGAGCTGACTTTTACCGGCGTTAAAGGAGCGTGGTCCTGATGGGAGCGGCAGAATTCAAACTTACGGCGCCGGTCAAGCGCGGCGAAGACACGATTGAAGTACTGGAGCTGCGCGAGCCGACCGCGAAGGACATCAAGGTGCTTGGCTTCCCGATTACCGGGGAGAAGCGTGTCGACGCGGCAGTTGTTTACGACTATATCGAGCGGCTGGCGGCTATTCCTCCGTCTACTGTGGATCAGATTTCGGCTTCTGATTTTATTGGGCTGATGGCGCTGGTCCTTGGTTTTTTCGGTGGTGCGTCGGAATAAGTGAGAAAGAGTTCAGGGGGCGGGTGTTCCAGCTGGCGCACTGGTGGGGCATCAACCCCTTTGAACTTGAAGAACGGCCTTTGTCTGACATCCAGGAACTGCTGTATCAGGCAAACGAGATTCACGAAGAGGAAGAACGATGGCGGCAACAAACAAAGTATTCTCGCTGAAAACTGTTCTTGCCTGCCAGGACGAAATATCCGAGAAACTGAAGAAAGTCAGGACGAATCTCAGGAGCCTTGATCGGGCTTTTGACAGAGTGAGCCGATCCGCTGGGGACGTTGCCTCAAAGGTTTTCGCGCCATTGATGGCAGTAGGCGGCGCGGGGCTGTTCTCTGTGGCTTCTTCTGTCCAGACGTTTATCGAGCTGGGAGACGCAATTGACAAGGCATCTCAGCGGGCAGGGGTAGGAACCGGAGCGCTGCAGAAGCTTCGGTTTGCCGCGAAACTTTCCGGGATGGAAGCCGAAGAAATGGATCGGGCGCTCTCCAAGCTCTCCGGGGAGATGGGGAAGGCCGCGAGTGGGGAAAATAAAAATCTTCCCCAACTGTTTTCTGATTTGGGCGTTTCATGGAAAGACGCAAAGGGCCACGTTAAAGATTCCGCAACGGTATTTCGGGAACTCTCTGAGGCGATCAAGGTTAATGAGAATCCCGCGACAAGGCTTCAGATTCTTACGGACGTTTTTGGCGACAAGCTGGCCGCCAGGCTGATCCCTCTGATGAAGGACGGGGCAGCCGGGCTTGACGAAATGTCAAAGAAAGCTGAAGAGCTGGGGATTGTTGTCAGTTCTGATGACGTCAAGGCGGCAGCAGAGCTTGGCGACACAATGGATATTTTCCATATGTCGATTTCGGCTTTGCAGACTACCATTGGCGCGCGGCTTGCCCCTGTCATCAAACGGGTGGTGGAACGTCTGGAAGATGTGATCGGGAGAAACAAAGAGCTGATCAGCCAGAAGATCGCGGAGGCTGTTCAGGCATTTTCTGACGCCTTGGAGCGCGTCCCCTGGGACACCGTCATTACAGTGATTTCATCGGTAATCAGCGCTTTTGGGTGGGTGTTTAACGCTATCGGCGGAGTGAACACGATTCTCGCTGTATTGGCGGGTGTGGGCATCGGACGTTTTATCATGAGCGTCGCCCGGCTTGTCAGCGCGCTGAATGGGGTGAGAGTCGTTTTTATGGCGTCTTTCGGGCTCCCGGGGCTTCTTATCGCGGGGGCTGTTGCCGCGGTTGTGTATTTGGCGACTGTAATTTATCAGCACTGGGACGTCATTTCGGAGAAACTGCGCATACTCGCCGCAAAATTTTATGAGGTGGCGGGCCCGGTTATCCGTGTTTTGAAAACGGTATTTCTGGCCTTTGCAGGAGTGCTGGCTGTTTCCATAGGGACAACGATTGACGCCATTTCCGCGATCATACGTGGGCTTTCTCCGGTTATCAGAGTGATAGGCGGAGCGCTTGTGTTTTTGGCGGGGATGGTACGCGATGCTTTTGTCGCGCTTACGTTTCCTATTCGCGCGGCATGGGACGCCTTGAAACCTATCCTCCAGCCGATTTTTGACTGGATTATGTCGAAGCTTGACGCGCTGGCCAATCTGGCGCCGTCGTGGCTGAAAGATCTTGTCGGATGGAGCGGAGGAGGAACAGCACCTGCACCCGCAGTCCCAGGAGTCCCTGCTACCGGTGGTTCTCCCTCATCTCCGGCCGCTGGAGTTGGCAGCATGACGATTCATGTTGTTGGGGAAAACGGGGCAAAGGCGAGAATCGATAATCTGGATGCCCGCAATATGAATATTTCGGCGGATGCGAAGAGTTATGACCCGGGAGATTCTTTCTAAATGACAGTATCATCAGCATCAGCAGCAACAGAAGCGCAGAAAAATCTCATGGATGCGTCGTACCGCGGAGTTCCGTTCTATGTCACCAGTACAAAGCTGAAAGTGGGACGGCGAGTGGTGCTTTTTGAATACCCTCAGCAAGACAAACCTTTTGTAGAGGATCTAGGGCGGGCCGCCCGGATTGTAACGGTAGAGGCGTTCACGACCGGGAGGGATTATGTCGAGCGTATGAGCGCGCTGGTTAAGGCGCTCGAGACGCAGGGCGGGGGCGAACTGGTAGACCCGTGGGTAGGGAGGATGACAGCGACGCCTCAATCTGTCAGCCAGGTAACGTACACAACAAGGCTTCGGCTGGCGCAGATTTCAATCACGTTCGTGGAATCTGGTGAGCTGTCCTTCCCAACGGCCGCAATCAGTACGCACGATGATGTTTGTATTAAAGCGGATGGGATAGCTGAGGCGGCACAGAATTATGTGGGCACGGCAATTGACTTGTCAGGGGCTCAGGATTTTGTGGTCAGTAACATTGTGGGAAAGCTTGAGTCGGCCCTGAAAAATGAGGGGATACAATCGCTCGCCACGATGTTTAAGTTAGATAAGCTGGATGAACTGGCAAAGGTGGCCGCGACGGTTCTGACGACGGATCCGGGCGCTTTTGCGAGTACGCTTGTGAGTTCGCTTGGTCTTGGTTCTTTTGTAGAAACGGTGAGGGACTGGCGGCGGGTGGCTTATCTTGCCCAGGGGATTTCATATGGGGCGGATTTCAATGTAAGGGATTCGATCCTATACCCATCCGGGACGGCTGATTATGAAACCGCGAAGGCTGTTGAGGCTATTAACACGGGGATCCGGCTGATCAGTATCAGTAACGCCGTTGGGGCGGCAGGCAACATTGGGACGGGTCTTGATCGGGTAGATGAAACTCAGCCTTCCCAGGTGATGGCTTATGACGACATGATTGCGGTACGTGATAGCCTGCTTTCCGCGATTGATAATGAGATGCTGAAGGTGTCGGATGACAGCGTGTACTCAGCGCTTTCTTTGGCTTACTCGTCCGTGTGGAATGACATGACGGTCCGGGCAGAAAACAAAGCCCGGCTGATTGACTACACCCCCGAGGAGATCATGCCGGCGCTGGTGCTGGCTTATGATTACTACGGAGACGCCGCGCGGGATACTGAAATTGTTGAGCGTAACGGCATTCGAAGACCGGCGTTTGTCCCCGCGAAGCCCCTGAAACTTTTGAGTACTTAATTTTTCTTTTTAAGATCCCTCCCGGGCGGTAAGATGAAATGAGAAGCTTTTCTCTGCCTACGCAGAGGTGTTTCTGCTGATGGAGGGGAGCATGAGAAAGATTTTCGTATTGCTGTTAGGTTTGCTTGTGGCAATACCTGCCGTTTCGGCTGGTGGGAATTCTCCCGAGAGAAGGGCCTCCATTTCGTCGCCGGATAAGCCCCTGCATGGAGAAGCTACTGCTGCTTCCAGAAAAGGGAAGTTTGATAAAAACGGGGTTTATGTTTCCCCTAGCGGATATGTGTTTAGGGCAGGGAAGGGGGGAACCGTCAGGTTGAGGGAGCCTATCCAAAAGGAAACACCACCTTCATTCCTTGACATGAGAAGGGTCGGAAGGAATGGTCTTGGGGAGGTTTGGGAAGACACCAGGAATGGGCGCACCTACATATGCAATGAATCGGGGTGCCGATGAGACGGTAGTTAAGGAGGGGGATTAAGCGCTCTGGGAACAGGGCGCTTTTTTATTATGGAACAAACGGTCGTAAAACTTCTGATTGGTGGTAAAGAATACCGCGCGTGGCAGCTTGTCAGCATATCTTCAAAGCTGCTGAGCTACGCGAGAGTGTTCAGAGTGGGTTTTACCCGTGAGTCAGCGGGGACTGGGATAGGAATTAAGATCGGCGATCTGGTGCGGGTAAAGATTGATGATGACCTGGTTTTGACCGGATACGTAACCAAGACAAATTTCTCGTATTCAGAAAAAGGTATCGAACTGTCCATAGAAGGGGCGAGTAAAACCGTTGATCTTGCCGAAGGATATATGGCGGTTCAGAGCGTTAAGCAATTCACGAATCTGACAGTGTCGCAGACGCTCCAGCTATTGGCAAAACCGTATGGAGTGTCGGTAGTCCGTCAGAAGGCAGGGAAAGACCCAAAAGCGTCGGTGGCTATTGCCGCCACAGATTCCATAAAAAAGATTTTGGATGGCGTGGTGAAGAAGCATACCCTCGTCATCACGGATAATGAAAGCGGCGATTTGGTAATGGCGAGCCCCGGCGGTGGTGGGCGCACCGCTGACTCTCTGGAGTTAGGGAAAAACGTCTTATCCGGGGACCAGACATTTGATTCTTCAAAACTGTTCAGCCGTTACTATGTGGTGGGGCAGCAGTCCAACTCGGGGAGCACTCATCCGGTTTCTGTGAATGGAGCGTTCAGGTACGCGGAGGATAGCCTGGTACAGCGTCCCCGGTATTACGTAGAGAAGCTAAGTGGGTCTCCCACGGCCGCAGATCTCCAGCAAAGATCGGTTCTTTTGGCCGAGTACCGTCGCGGGCAGGCTCAGGCTTTGCACTACACCGTGCAGGGGTGGCGGCAAAGTGACGGCAGTCTGTGGAAGGCCAATCGGCTCTGCCGGGTTAAAGATTCTATTTTGGGGGTTGATGCTCAGTATTTGATTACAGAGGTCAGCTTTACGAAAGATTCCGGAGGCTCCAAAACCCAGCTGACGCTGATGCCGCCTGAAGCTTTCGTCATGATGGATGAATCTCCTGATGAGGCGATGGCAAAGAAAGCCACGAAGAAAGCGGCGGCAAAAACTGGTAGCAGCAGGAATTATGTGAAGGCGACGGTAGCTGATGCCGCATGGACGGGAAAGTAATGCTTGATGATATTAAAGACGCTATTTGGGATTTGATAGTCAGAGGACGCCTGACAGGATCGGCCGGGAGGAAGAAGATGCGAACTATTCAGGCCGAGACAATGGCGGGAGACCTCCGGGATGATGTCGAGCATTTTGAGCCGTATGGGTTCACTTCTGAACCGAAGACCGGCGCTGAACCGCTTATTGTCGCTTTGGATGGAGATAGAGAGCATTCGATCGCGATCTGTGTCGCTGACCGTCGGTATAGGCTGACGGGGCTTACTTCCGGAGAGGTCGCCCTTTATGATGACCAGGGGCAGAAGGTCATCTTGGCTCGGGAAGGGATAAAGATCCATACGGATAAGACTTTAGCTGTTGAAGCTCCGGCGGCAGTATTTTCCGGAACAGTCACAGTAAAGGGCGACATAGTGGGGAAATCTCAGATTTATGACGCGAGGGGCAGGCTGCAATCGATCCGCGACACTTACAATAACCATACACATAACGGCGGCAGCTCCCCTGATCAAAAGATGTGAAGGGCACATCCGATCACTCTTGAGCTGATCAAGGTGGGATTAAAAGCTTTGGTCTAGCTACAACACAATTCAATAAACATAAACCCAGTCAGACGGGATTTCTGGCTGGGTTTTTTATAACCTCAGTAATGGTGAGGGCACATGGGAGTTATAGCCATGCTCATCTTAAAGCTATTGGACCCGAATCAAAAAATAAGGCTATGGGGGCGTGCACTTCCTTGGGTTTTAATGGGGTGCGTGGTTCTGGTGGACGTAGCTTTTTCGTGGAGCTTAATCCAATGAAACGTAATATGCAGCTGATTCAGGTGATTCTCGCGCACATTGAATCTGGGACTATTGAGACCTTTCTTGAGAATTGCGAAGAAGAGGTGCAATGGGCAGAAGGGCAAAGCCTGGATGAACATTTGCTTGAAAGCCAGAAGAAGGAAGAAACGGCTCAGATCGTGCTTGAACATCTTTGGCTTTGTGAAGACGCAGGCCTTGTGGCAGATATTGGCGTCACGACTGGCAGCGGCTTAGGTTTCGTATGGAGCCACGGGGCACGTCCAAGGCTAACGAATGCAGGGCATGACCTTCTGGGGGCGCTGCGGTCTAAAGGTGTGATGGAGAAACTTAAACAAATCTCAGCGGATAAGCGGATTGATCTCACACTTCAGGCCTTAAAGCTTCTTATACCCGAAATAATTTGTCGCTTGGGAGGGGGATGAAATATGCAGTTTTTCTTAAACGGCAGGCATCAGGCGACACTTTCAGACTTTGATACTGAGCCACTGGTTCGTTCCATCATCATCAGCCTTTTTTCCTGGAAGCGGGCTGGGGAAGATGATGTGCTGCCGGGGAAAAGCAGGATGGGGTGGTGGGCAGATTCATATAACGATGATGAGCCGCCAATAGGATCAAAACTCTGGCTGCTATCCAGAGAGGTACTGACCGACAGCACGCTGAAGCTTGCGAGGGAGTATGCCGAGGATGCACTTCAGTGGCTGGTCGATGACCATGTAGCGGAATCAGTAAGCGTTTCCGCGGAACGAGGCGGGGTGGAGCAGCTGAATCTGAATGTAGTCATAAAAAGACCTGATCAGGCAACACTTAACCTGCAGTTTCAGAACGTTTGGGGAAGTTGAAAATGCCATTTGAAAGACCGAATTTACAAACGCTGATTGACCGCATTGACGCGGATCTTGAGTCACGGTTATCAACTTCTCAGCTTCGCAGATCCAACGCGAAAGTGTATGCGCGTGTGCTTGCAGGGGTGAGCCATGAGCTGCACGGCTTTATTGAGTTTTTAAGCCGACAGTTGTTTTTTGATACAGCAGAGGCGGAGTACCTTGACCGTTGGGCGTCTATTTACGGGCTTGTCCGCAAACAGCCCTCTCTGGCCAGCGGCACGGTGGTTTTTACAGTCCTGGAAGAGGGAGCCACGGTACCGGAGGGAACCTTGCTGCAGGCTGATAATGAGGCGGTATATGAAACGATATCCGCGGTCTCGGAAGGGAAAGCGTCGGTCAGAGCTTTGACTGCGGGGACGGCAGGCAATGTATCGGCGGGCGACACGTTAGTTCTTGTTTCTCCTATTGAAGGAATTTCCAGCGAATGCAAGACGGCAGAGGGCATTTTCGGAGGGGCCGACGAGGAAACGGATGACTCTTTGCGCGCGCGTCTGCTTTCGCGGGTAAGGGAGCCACCGCATGCCGGGGCTGCGGCCGATTACAAAGCGTGGGCACTTGAGATTGAGGGAGTAACCAGGGCTTGGGTGTACCCGCTTGAAGGAGGGCCGGGGACGGTGGTTATCCGTTTCGTATGCGATAACAGCAGCGACATTCTGCCCTCTGCAGAAATGATTAAGAAAGTGCAGGCATACATTGACTCTGTTCGCCCGGTTACGGCTAATGTCACCGTATCTGCACCGACCATTCAGGCAATTCCATTCACGATATCAGGGCTCGACCCTAACAATGACACGGTGAAAGCCGCGGTAAAAGCCTCTCTGGAGACACTTTTCAGGCAGGAAGGCGGACCGGGCGCGGTGATTTATTTGTCCCATATCCGAGCCGCTATTTCCGCGGCTGTTGGTGAGACAGACCACACGCTCGTCACACCGGCCGGGAATATAGCGCTAGGGAACAAGATTCTTCCCACTGTTGGAGAAATTACATGGCAGTAACCGCAGCTGAATATGACGCCAATATCAAAGCGCTGCTGCCTCCCGGGCCAGCGTGGCCTCGGGATGATACCGGTTCCGTAATGGCGATGCTGATTGAATGTTGGGCGGTGGAGTTTTCCCGTGTAGATTCGCAGGCAATGGCGCTCATTAATGAGGCGGATCCGCGGTTTTGTTCTGAGACATTTGAAGATTGGATCACCCAATGGGGGGTTCCTGATTCCTGCCTTGAGGCCTGGGGGTCGCTGCTCGCGGGTGGGTTGACTGAAACCATTCTCCGGCAAGCCTTGCTGCAGAAAATTACAACAATCGGGTCACAGAGTCTTCAGTTTTTTGTTGATCTGGCAAAAACCTATGGATACAGCATCACGATTGACGAGTTGTTTAATCAAACGGTTTTAAGCACAGTTTTAACGCCGTTTGCGAGCGGGGTGGGCTGGGCATCGCAGTGGAGAGTCCATGTTTACAAAAATGCCGGCGCTACCGTTTCGAGGCATACGGCGATAGGGACAGCGGAAGAGGCGCTGGCCTGGTGGGGGGATTCTGTCATTGAATGCGTAATCCGGCATTACGCCCCAGCGCATACCAATGTAATTTTTGGGTATTTTGAGGATTAACAAATATGAAATCAGTCTATCAGTCCCGCGCGGTTTCCTATCCCCCGGAGCTGCCGAATTCTGCCTCTTCAGAGGGATATCCGACAAACGGCAGTCCTACGGGGGGTGTTCTTGCGACGGTGATTGGCGATTATTGGTACAACGCCGTTACCCAGGAGATCGTTAACGCGATCAAAGGGGGAGGGGTTACTCCCGACGCGGCGGATCTGACTCAGCTTGACGCCGCGATTAAAGCGCAGATCAGGACCGTGAATCAGGCTTTGTCTGATGTGGCGGCACAGATTCAGGCGAAAGTCTCACAGGTTGAAGTGGTCCCTTCCGGGATGATTATGTTTTTCCCGAAATCCACTCCCCCCAATGGGAACTGGCTGATCTGTGATGGGAGAGCCGTGAGCCGGACGGGGTATCCGAATCTATTTGCGATGATTGGGACGCAGTATGGGGCGGGGAATGGCTCTACAACTTTCAATGTCCCTTATTTGATAGATCGTACAGTTTGGGGTGGGACTTCAAACGTTGGCGCTTATCTTCAGCCTGGTCTTCCGAATATTGCAGGTAACGTGACGCAGTACGGAGGTGATGGTCGGCAGCAGATGTATTGTGAGCCGGTCAGCACGGACGGAGCTTTTTGGCAGGAAACGAAGAACGCGAGAGCTGCCGGAGACGCATCAAATTGGATAGGGGACATGACCGCAGCCGTTCACTTTGATGCCAGTCGCAGTAACCCGATTTATGGGCGATCCGGAACGGTACAGCCTCCGGCTTTGGTTCTGCTCCCCTGCATTCATATTTAAACCTTCATAAAACAGGCAAACCCCGTTCAGACAGTTCAATCTGGTGGCGGGGTTTTTGTTATCGAGAAGAACCGTTTCCCGATAAAGGTATTTTCTTTTAGGTGGCACCATGAAATTTGAATTCTTAGCGGATGCTTCTGATACGCCGCCGAAGCGACCCAGTAATCCGTCTGTTGGCTATCCATCCAATGGGGATCCTGTAACGGGGAAGCCGCCGACAACGCCCGGGGCATGGTTTTACTACATGCTGATGGTTGAATTCACTACTCTTATCGAGCAAAACGGGTTAGAGCCAAGCGCGGAGAATCTTCATCAGCTTGCGGATGTTTTTGCTGATTTCAAAGCAAGGGCATCAGCGGCGGAAGGCTTCGCAACGCAAGCCAAGGCGAGCGCTGACGCGGCTGCGGAAAGCGCGTCCGGGGTAGTGACAGAGACCGCCAGCAAAATCAAAGAAATTCAAGATGAGGGAAGTAAGCAGGTTTCTGCTGTCACCGCGGCAGGGGGTTCTGTTTCTGGCGATGTCGAGGCAGGCATAGCGAGCTTGCAGAAAAAGCTTGAGGAGCTGGTTGCCCAGTTAGACGCAGAAGGCGGTACAGAAGCCGCTTACGTTAAACAGCAGGCACAGGACATTCTCGACCAAATCACGGCAAGTGAAGCGAACGCCAAAACGTCCGCGGATAAGGCCGCGGTTTCAGCCTCCTCTGCGACGACCACAATTTCTGAGGGGAAGCAAGCCATAACTGATCTTCAGGCGACGGCCGTAGCGGCGATTCAAACACAAAAAAATGAAGCGGTAGCGGCTGTGACAGCCACTCAATCCACAGCAACTGAGAGCGTAACGGCCGCGCAGGCTTCTTCTGTGTCCGCTGTGAAAGCTCAGGAAGCGGCGAGCATCCAGGCGATTGAGGTGGATTCTGTTCTTGCTGGTTACGCGAAAAAGGGCGATCTTAGCTCCGCACAGTCGGATTTGGCGAGCCAGATTTCGTCGAAGCAGGACGCGAGTACCGCCGTGACGCTTGATGGCGTTCAGACGATCACCGGGGCAAAAACCTTCTCTTCCACGGTGACAGCCACGGGGAACGTGGTGTCTTCGGGGGTTATCAAGGGGACACAATTTACTGCAGTTAACGGCGGAAACAAAAATATCGACTTTTTTGCTTATGGCTATCCCATAGTCACCAGCACTTTAGCGGGCGGGTGGTCTTTGGTAGATGGCACCTTTCCCTCGGGCGGCTGGGCGCAGATCCTTACGAACTACGGAGATCAGAGCTGCACTGGGACGATGCGCGCGGCCGCGTTCGTCCAGACCTCTGATGAGAGGAAGAAAGCCGGGCTGACTCCGATACACCCTGACCTCTCGAGCCTTACCGCTTACCGCTATACGTTGGAGGCCGACGGTAAGACACACGTCGGTCTTGTCGCTCAGGAGGTTGAGAAGGTTATCCCCGAAGCCGTAGTAGAGGATAAAGAGGGCTTTCTGGCGCTTGACTACAGCGCCGTAGTCACGGCGCTTGTAGATGAGGTGAACCGCCTTCGGAAGCGTGTTGAAGCGCTGGAAGGGGTAGGAGAGAACTAGAGATGGCTTTGTGCTTTTTGAAGTGGCTCATGTTAATCTCTGTCTCCTTTGCCATTACGCTTGCATCGTGGGCAATAGCCCCTCTTGCGGTGCTGTTGGCAGATAGTGATGGCTACCTGCCTAAGTGGCTTCGGTGGGCAAGCACGGCATCTACGAACCTTGACGGAGACCGCTACAACCGGAGCCGGTGGAAGAGCCAATACATCCGCCGTGTCTGGTGGATGTGGAGGAACCCCGGCGTCGTTGCTCAGAGCACGCCGCCGCTTGGGTTTGTGGTCGAAGCGGGTGATGTCTACGGTTTTGAAGGGGATGAGGCGACCGCGGATAACAACGGCGGGCACTCGGGGAAGGTGCTCAGATGGATAGAGCGTGATGGGAAAGTGGCTGCTTTCCAGTTCTATCTGGTGCATCAGTACTCGTGGCACAAAACACGATGCCTTCGGGTGTGCCTTGGGTGGAAGCTGTGGCAGGCGCCATCAGTCGGCAAGACCTGCCAGCACACCGCGCGGGTTGCTGTTTTTAAGCACTTTGGATAAGGGAAAAGGTATATAGAGGCTTTACGCTTATGGTGGATCTGATCCCTGGTTTTTCATCCCGCGTTTTTCTGGCGGTTGGCGGGATTCTGGGGGCCTTGTGCTCCTTTCTTTTTGGCCCGATCGATGACGCGATTGAGTGGCTGTTTGTTTTTATCGTAGTCGACTATTTGAGCGGTACTTATGCCGCGATGAAGACCGGGCAGTGGAATTCCCGTACGGGGTTCCTTGGCATCACCAAAAAGATCGTCATGCTGAGCCTCGTGGCGCTTTGCCATGGGCTGGATATCACTTCGGTTATACCCTTCGTCAGTGCCAGGGATGCGGCGGTCTTTGCTTTCTGCCTGAACGACTTTGGCAGTATCTTGGAAAACATTGAGCGCATGGGGTATGGATCAATCATCCCGGCACCGGTCCGCAAGATGCTGAAAGCGATGGAAGAGCGGTCAGAGGCGATGGCGTCAGATGTGGTGAGCGGGGGAGAGATTCACCGGCAGCACAGAGACAAATAGAAGGATAGGGGCCCCTCCCCATCAAACGAAAACCCTCGAGAGGAACGAACTCCCGAGGGCTTTTTTTATCCCACTTTACACACAGGAACTTCTGCACAACGCCAGTATAGCTGAAATTCAAAAACTAAAGCAAGAGGTTGGTGTGCTTATGGATATGCAGAAAGAGCAGGAAATTGAAAGGCGTGTGCGGGCCGAATTTGAAGAGAAACAAAAGGAAAGAAGAGAGTTCTTGCTCGGGATTGTCAGGGCGTTTATTGCCCCAGTCGTGACAGCAGTTCTTGTCCTTTGGCTGACAAAATAAGGAGAGATCATGGCTGAAAAGAAAGAATTTTCGGTGTGGGACCCGGCAATTGCGGTCCCCTTCATTAAGTCGAACGAGGGGTGCCGGCTGACTTCCTACCGGGATCCTGCGGGAGTATGGACTGTGGGTTATGGCTCTACACGCCTGGCATCTGGGAACCCTGTCATCAGGAACATAAAGATTACTCAAGAGGAGGCAGACGAGCTTCTGGAGTCTGAGCTTTACCGTCTTCGTGATGTGCTGTCACGATCTGTCAGGGTCGCTGTAACGCAAGGGCAGTTCATCGCTTTGTTGGATTTTGCATACAACTGTGGCGCTGGGGCACTCTGCAGATCTACTCTCCTCAAACTTTTCAATGCCGGCAAGGTAATTAATGCGGGGTATGAATTCAAGCGTTGGGCGCGAGCGGGAGGGAGGGAGCTTCCGGGGTTGGTGAGGAGGCGAGAGGCAGAGAAGGAGCTCTTTCTCAGTTAAAAGAAATCCCCGGAAGAGTTGCAGCTCTTTCGGGGACTGAGCAATGTGTACATATGAGGTCTGTACGTGAGAGATGATACCAAAGAAAGAATAGATAAGCCAGAGGCTTTTATGGATGAACAGAAGTTGAAACAGGCTCAGCAAGCGGCTATCAGCGAATACAAAAAGGAGCGTTTTCACTTCTGGAAAGAACTCGTGCTGGTCGCCTGCGCCGTTATTGGGGGTGTGCTGGGCGTCATCGGTTTTATCCGATCTCTGTAAAAATCCCCGGCAAGAGCAGGAACTCTTCCGGGGATGGAACGAATCATAACAGAGACTTAAGAAATGTTACACATAGATGGACCACATCTACATGAAAAATTATATCAAGCGCAATGAAAATGTGGGGCAGCGTATGAGAGATATGGAACTTAAAGAGGCATTCTTCAGAGGCGTAGCCACTGGGGTTAAGTATTCAGCTCTTGCATTTGCTGGGGCTACAGGGCTTGTCTATACGATTGTTCAGATCGTGCTTACTTTGAAATAACCGGAAACAGAAACCCCCAGCTCTTGCCGGGGGATGACGAGAAGCGAGGATGCAGGGCAAAAAGGAGAAAGCTCTCGTCCCCGTCATTATAGTCATATTAATGCTCCGGTTTTTCCTGATGCTAAAAAAGCCCCGGGAAAGCGTGTGCTCTCCCGGGGAGACCAATTACCTGACTTTGTATAACCATGGTAGAAAGCGATTCCATGCAAAGCATTATACGAGTTTTTTATTAGAGGCAAAGTATGGGGAAAAAGGACCTGGTCATTGTCGGCGTCATCATCGGCGCTCTGGTGGTGGCGGCTCTCTGGGGGTACTCAAGAGGGAGAACCTCAACGGCGCAGAAGTATGAAGCTCAGATCAGCGAGCTTAAATCTGATTGGCAGAAGCAGACCAG